>Ga0233430_1000379_pt1 | contig 84223 bp, 75 predicted proteins | sample SI_118_April2016_2_FD_179883 | JGI IMG/M metagenome (GOLD analysis project Ga0233430, IMG submission 179883) | Seawater microbial communities from Saanich Inlet, British Columbia, Canada - SI_118_April2016_150_MG | ecosystem: Environmental > Aquatic > Marine > Inlet | place: Canada: British... | reverse complement strand
CCTCCTGGAGGTGGGTTTCCGGTGTCTTCGTCAACACCATAGATCCCCATTTTCCAGAGGCACCGCAAGTGACAATGTGGCAGAACACGGCTGATTTTCCGCCGTTTTTATGCAACCAGAGGGTATAGTCAGCACCCCCGATTTGCCCAAAACTCTTCAGGCGGCCTCCCTGGATCAGATCGACCGATTCGTTCGGCGCTGCGAGGAGAACCGAGAAACGGCCCGGCGATTTGACGAAATGCGCCGGGAGCGAGAAACCAGCAAGTGATTTTTCACTCGCCCGAAGTCCCTTCCCAACTTATCGCCCGTTAACGGAGAAGTAGAGGGATTACATGCCCACCCCCAACCTGCTCTTCCTCGCCACAGACCACCAGCGCGCCGACAGCATCGGCGCCGTCCAGGCCGGCGTCGAAGTAACCCCCAACCTCAACCGCCTGGCTGGCCAGGGCACCCACTTTCAGCGCGCCTACACCACCTGTCCCCTTTGTGTGCCCGCGCGCACGGCAATCGCCACCGGCAAATACCCCACCCGTAACGGCGTCGTCTACAACGACTGGAAGGGGGAAAGAGCGGGCGATCACAAACCGCTCCACCAGTTTCTGGCCGAAGCGGGATACGACGTGGGGCACATCGGCGTAGATCATATACGAGTCACCCCTTCCCTCCGCGAGCGGGTCGATTTCTCCCGCTGGGCCAGCAACTCCGAATACAACAAGTTTATCGCCGAAAAGGGCATTGACGACAACTCGGTCGACCTGAATCGCTTCAAACGGGCGATCACCGAAAACCAGGAAGGGGAGCACACATCCGTATCCTATTCCAACACCGAAACCGCCGTGTGGCCCCACCCGGAGGAATTCTTCCTGGATTCCTTTTACGGTCACCAGGCGATCGAGTTCCTCCAACAGGAGCGGGAAAAACCGTTCGCCCTCTTCGTCTATTTCTGGGCGCCCCATCCCCCTCTGCGTCTCCCCGAACCCTACGCATCTCTCTTCGCTCCAGACCGCATCGATATCCCTCCCAACGTCGATCAGCCGGCCGCTGGCGAACCGGCCAACCGCAGACGGGGAATCGCCGCGCAGCTGGCCGAAGGACTCTCCACAGAGGATTGGCGTCGAGTGTGGGCCGCCCACCTGGGACTCACCCACCTGGCCGACGCCGTCGTCGGCCGCATCCTGTCTGCTCTGAATGCGACCGGCTGCCGAGACGAAACCCTGGTGCTCTTCACCACCGACCACGGGGACCATCTCGGACAGCATCGCATGTATCAAAAGATGGAGATGTACGAGCAGGCGATCCGCATTCCGCTGGTCCTCAGCGGCCCCGAAATCGGTGTCCAGACCTGCGATACGCCCGTCTCCCATCTCGATCTGCTGCCCACCCTGCTCGATCACCTCGGTCTGGAATCTCCCGATCCTCTGGACGGAATCTCCCTGCGCCCCTTTCTGGAATCCGGCGCTCCTCTTCCCGAACGCTCGATTTTTTCCCAGTACTCGGGAAACCCGGTCGTCGGGGATCTGCGGCGCGCCGTAATCACCCGCCGCCACAAGTACGTGTACGATCCAGATGACAATCCGGAATTATACGACCTGGAAACCGACCCCCTGGAGATGCACAACATCGCCTCGGAAGAACCGGATCTGGTGCTCCAACTCCACGAAGAGTGCAGGCGCTGGGGTGAAGCCCGTGGCGACTGGGTAGCGTTCTGAAAAAGGGTCAAATAGTTGACATCGAGTTCGGTCCAATGAGTGATGCCGAATTGATTTTCGGATGTCCTGATGTCACCTGGATACTCCTCTGGGAATCCAGGTGACACCAGGACATCGGTTCAGCAATCTGGTAGGAGAACCCCTTCCTCTTACCTTACCTTAATAAGTGAGAAATTTGTCGAGTTTCCTGCCGAAAATTAAGAGCCCCTTGTTGCGCGGCCTCAGCTGGCTTTCCCTGCTGCAGGGAGGGACGGCAGGCCTGATAGCCGTGGTCGGTATCTTCATGGCACGCGACCTGGGTAAAGTGCTGTTCGGGAAAGTGAACTTTGCCCAATCGGTCCTGCTCTACGCCATCCCGATTGCCGCCTTTGGCACCCACCTGTGGGGCACTCGTGAGGTAGCTTCCACCAAGGGGAATACCAAGAGCTTCGCATTCCAACTCGTGGGTTTGCGGACCCTGCTGGCCGTGCTGGTATTCGCGGCCATCTCCATCTTCGCCCTCCTGAAAATCGCCGATCCCACTACCCGCCAGCTCACCTTCCTCTTTGGCCTTTCTCTCTTCCCCCTGGCCTGGGTGACCGACTGGGTACTGCAGGGACAGGAGCGCATGCAGCACGTGGCCGTCACCCGGGCGTTGCGCCAGGGTGGCTACGCTCTGGGTATTTTGCTCGTCCTGATCCTGGATCTGGATCTGCTCTGGTTTCCGATGTTTTACCTGCTCTCCGTCCTGCTGGCCGCATCCTATTCCGCCATCCTCCTTCGCTGGGCGCCCGATCGACCTGGTGACCTGGTCGATCCACAGGCATGGGGCCGCTCCCTGGCCGGTTCGTGGGAAATCGGGCTGGCCGTCATTGCCCACATGGGCCTCTATCGCCTCGATTCGATCTTCGTCGGCATATACCACGGGGAAGGAGCAGTGGGCATCTACAGTGCGGCGGGTAACATCGTCCTGACCCTCCTGATGGTTCCACCCCTGCTGAGAGATGTCCTTCTTCCCAGATTGACGATCCACTGGAGACAAGACCCGGATAAACTTCCGGATATTCTGAGGAAAGCGTCCAGAGGAGCCATAGCTCTGGGCCTTTTGGTGGCCCTGGGAATCTCCATCTCAGCAGACGACCTGGTCTTGTTGCTCTATAAGGAGGAGTTCGCTTCCGCCGGCTCCATTCTCCAGATCTTCATCTGGATCTTTCCCTTCGCCCTTCTAACCGCCGTCCTCTCTGCGACCATGATCGTCGTGGGCAGGCAGCGCTACCTCCTCTACACCATTCTGACCCAGGCAGTCCTGCACCTCCTGGCGATTTACCTTCTCGTCCCCATTCGCGGGCCGATCGCGGCAGCGGAAATCATCGTCTGCATAGATGCTCTGGGGATTTCGCTTGAATGTTACTTCCTCCGCGACCTGGTGGGAAAGTTCCTGCTGCGGATCGCAGGCTTGCTCCTTGCTGCGCTAGCCTCTTTGGCTTTCTTTAGCGGCATACCCGCCGCCGCCGAACTGCCGGTACTCTATCGCCTATTCGGCAGCCTATTCCTCTATGTAGCGCTCCTGGTCGCGACCGGCTCCCTAAGGCTGGAAGACCTGCGGACAATCCGCGACCGGGTGCCGTCCTAAGGCGGAAATTTCTCTATGCACGTAGCCATCAACGCCACCGCGCTAAAAGCCAATCGCTCGGGCGTCGGCTGGTTTATTTCCGAAGTGCTGAGAAATCTTCCCGGCAGCGCCGAGGGACAGACCTACAGCATCTTCTTCAACAAGGCATTTGTCGCTAGAGAACCGTTCACCCACCCCCTCGTGCAGATGTACAGTAGCGCCATCGCCACCGATCGCCTGTATTCCCGTCTGCTGTGGGAGAATGTGCAGCTGCCGTCCCTCGTCCGCCAGCTGCGCCCCGACGTCTTCCACGGCAACGCCTTCGCCCTCCCTCTGGCCAATCTGGGCATCCCCACCGTAGTGACGGTCTACGACCTGGTCCATCGGGTCCTTCCCAAAAGCCAGACCTGGATCTTTCGCCAGTATCTGGACCGCATCGTACCGCACAGCTGCCGGCGGGCGACCAGAGTAATCGCCATTTCAGAGGCGACCCGAAGAGACCTTATCGAAATTTACGGCGTTCCGTCGAAAAAAATCGATCTCACCTACGGCGGCGCGGCACCCCGCTTCTTCGCCGAACCGGACGAAAAAAAGCTGCGCACCGTGCGCCAGAAATACGCTCTCCCCAACGAGTTTGCATTGACGATCGGAGATCTGGACCCGCGCAAAAATCTGCTGACGGCGATCCGCGCCTGTGGAACACTAGCAAGAGATTCCCTCCCTCTTCCGCTGGTCCTCGCCGGAAAAAAAATCTCCGATTCCCATTCCCTGGAATTGGCCACAGAAGTCGAACGCCTGGGGCTGGGAGACAGGGTCATTTTCACCGGCCGCCTGGAAGACGACGAACTTGCCTCCTTCTATCGCGCTGCCACCCTCTTCCTCTTCCCCTCCCACTACGAGGGATTCGGCCTGCCGGCCGTCGAGGCGATGGCCAGCGGCACCCCGGTAGTGGCGTCGACCGGGGGGGCGCTGCCCGAAGTAGTCGGCGATGCGGGAATGGTCGTCCCTCCCGACGACGTGGAGGGCTTTGCCGCGGCGATCCGCCGCATATGCGGCAACCCGGGCTTTCGCGATGAACTGATCGCAAAGGGATACTCCCGCGCCGCCGAATTCACCTGGGAGAACACCGCCAGACAGACCGCAGAGGTGTACGAACGGGCCGTTGCCGAATTCCGCGAGAAATGATCCTATCCGCAAATTCCGCCAAAACAGCTGCCATCTGATTTCACCAAAGGAGTGACCATGCGCCTGGGAGGACCGATCTTTCAACCATTCGACGACCCGGATACGTGGGTCGAAGCAGTGCGCACCAAGAGATACCGCACCGCCGGCTGTCCCCTCTCTCCCGATGCCCCTGCCGAACGCATCGCAGCTTTCCGCCAGGCGGCTGAGGAAGCGGACATCGTCATCGCCGAGGTGGGTGCCTGGAGCAATCCGCTGAGCCCGGACCCCGAAATCCGCTCCGCAGCTATCGACAAGTGCAAGCGCAGCCTGGAACTGGCCGAATGCATCGGCGCCCGCTGCTGCGTCAACATCGCCGGCGCGGCCGGGGGAAAATGGGACGGCCCCCATCCCGACAATCTGACACCTGGGACCTTCGATCTCATTGTCTCCACCGTTCAGGATATCATCGATGCGGTACAACCCCGGGAGACCCGCTATTCCCTGGAGGCCATGCCCTGGATCTATCCCGACTCGGCCGACTCCTATCTAGACCTGATCCACGCCATCGACCGGCCCGGCCTGGCCGTCCATCTCGACCCCGTCAACATAATCAACAGCCCGCAGCGCTACTTCCAGAACGCCGATCTGCTGCGCGACTGTTTTGCCAAACTCGGCCCTCGCATTCGCAGCTGTCACGCCAAGGACATCCTTCTGGCCGATAAACTGACCGTCCACCTCGACGAAGTCCGACCGGGCCTTGGAAAGCTGGACTACTCGACCTACCTCCGTGAACTCGATCAACTCGACCCCGACATTCCTCTCCTGCTCGAACACCTTCCAGACGAAGGTGAATACGACCTGGCCGCCGCACACATCCGGCAGGTGGCCCTGGAAATCGGCATCACCTCATAAATCCACCTCGGATGAAGATGGTTTCCCAAGCTACCCATTTTCTTTTACAGGCTTGATGCCCGGGCTTCTCCTTCACAGTTTATGGAGAAGCCATCTACTACCCTCACGAATCATCAGGAGGAAACGGTATGAAGATTCTGGTCATTGGCGGCACCGGCCACATCGGCAGCTATCTGGTGCCCCGTCTGGTGCAGGCCGGCCATCAGGTCCAGGTCGTCGCCCGCAATCCCCAACCTCAATACACCGATCCCCATCTCAGCTGGCCCCAGGTCGAGTGGATAACGGCCGACCGCCGCAGCGAAGAAGAATCCGGGGCCTGGACCGAACGCATGCAGAACATCCAGGCCGACATCGTCGTCGATCTGATCTGCTATTCACCCGAACAAAACCGGCTCATGGTCGACACTTTCAAAGGGCGCATCAGCCACTTTCTCCACTGCGGCACCATCTGGTCCTACGGTCCCTCTGAAAAGGTTCCCTACGAAGAGTCCTTCCCGCGCAAACCGGTCACCGACTACGGCATCAAGAAGGCGCAAATTGAGGCCGATCTATCCTCGCTCTACCAGACCGAGGGGTTCCCGGCCACTGTCATCCATCCCGGTCACATATCCGGCCGCAAATGGCTGCCCATCGATCCCCAGGGAAGCAGGGACGGGGTAGGCGTCTACCGCAAACTCGCCCGCAGAGAAAAGGTCCATCTCCCCGATCTGGGACTCGCAACCCTGCACCACGTGCACGGCGACGACGTCGCCCAACTCTTTCAACTTTCCATCGCCCAGCGGGAGCAAACCCTGGGTGAGAGCTTCAGCGCCGTAGCCCCCTTCGCCATGTCGTTGCTCGGGTGCTGTCACTTTGTCGCTTCCCTCTTCGGCCAGGAGCCCGAGTTGGAATTCGTCCCCCTGTCGCAGTTGGGTCAATTCGTCGGCGAGACCTCCGCCCAGATCATCCACGACCACGTCATCCACTCCCCCTGCTCCAGCATTGCCAAAGGGCGGAAACTCCTCGGCTACCAACCCCGCTACACCACCGAGCAGATTTTCGTCGAAAGTATCGAATACCTGCTCGAATCGAACCAGCTGGAGATCTGAATTATGGCGGCTTCCACCTCCTTTACAGGCGTCTTCCCCATTCTTATCACCCCTTTCGACGACGACGAAAATCTCGATCTCGCCTCCTTTGAAAAAGTCGTCCGCTTCATGGTCGAGATCGGCGTCGACGGAATCACCATCCTCGGCGTCCTGGGCGAAGCGAACCGGTTGATCGATGCGGAGCGGGAGCAGCTAATTCTGACGGCGATACAGGCGGCCGACGGCGCCATTCCGGTCGTCGTCGGCACCAGCCACACCGGCACCCGCGCCGCTTTGCAGCTGAGCCAGATGGCCGAATCCCTCGGCGCCTCGGGAATCATGCTAACCCCCGGACACGAACCAGTGCCTAACGAGGAACGTATCTTCGAATACTTCCAGCAGGTGGCCGCGGGGATATCCATCCCCATCGTCGCTCAGGACCATCCGGCCTCCACCCAGGTGCACATGTCCCCTTCCCTGCTCTTGCGTCTGGTCCGGGAGATCCCGCAGGTCGCCTGTATCAAGGAAGAGGCGACTCCCACTCCTCCAAAGATCCGCGCCCTGCGTGCGGGGATGCAGGATCGCAAGGTATCCATTCTCACCGGTCTGGGCGCCCTCTACGGCCAGTTCGATCTGGAGAGCGGCGCCGACGGTTTCATGACCGGCTTTGCCCTTCCCGAAGTCCTCAAAGCATTGGTGGAGGGGGAAAACAAGAACCGAGAGGAGGAGATGCGCGCCCTCTACACCCGCTTCCTGCCCCTCATCGTCTTCGAACAGCAGCCCGGACTGGCTGTGCGCAAAGAGATCTATCGCCGTCGCGGCTTGATTGTCAGCAATCGGGTCCGCCATCCCGGAGCCAGCATCCTCCCCGAGGCGGCCACTCAACTGCAGTCTATTGTGGACCAGGTACTCCCGAATATCGACATCACCCGTCCCCTGGTTCCGTGAACCGGGGACCCGTCCTGCACAGGAGGACTCAATGAAGATCACCTCAGTCGAAGCCATTCCCATCAATCCGCCTCTGGCCGCTCGCAATGCCGATCAGAAGGTCCGCTTCAACGGCATCGATACCCAGACCATCTTCCGGATAAAGACCGACAACGGCATCGTCGGCTACGGCGACACTCGCGGCCACAGCACCCTGTCCGAAGCCCAGGTAGCCTCCATGGTCGATCGCAATCCGGTCGACTTCCTTCACACTTCCCAGTCCACCGGCCTCATGGGTGCACTCTACGATGTAGTAGGTAAGCATCTCGAAGTGCCCGCCTACAAGCTGATGGGTCCCAAAGTGCGCGACCGGGTGCCAGTGGCCGCCTGGACCCGGCCCGCCTCTCCCGAGGATTTCGCCAAAGAGGTGAAACGGGCCGGAGACGAGGGGTATCGCATCTTCAAGATGCACACCTGCGACTACTACGACGTGCTCGAGCAGACGCGAGCCGCCGAGGAAGTAGCTCCCGAAGGCTTCAAGATCCACTACGACTTCAATCACAACCGCACCCTTACCTCTGTTCTGGCGCTGACCCAGAAACTCGAAAAATCTCCGGTAATGGGCTTTCTCGAAGATCCACTCGACTGGCGCGACATCGAGGGTTGGAAACAGATTCGGGCGAAGACCTTCCTGCCCATCCTCATGCACGTCCCGCAGTTGGGCGGCGGCCCCGAACTCCTCTATGGCTGCGCCGACCTGTACATGATCGGCGAACACGGAATAGAGGTGTCCCTTCGTCGCGGCTTCACCTGCGCCGACGTCGGCGTCTCCACCGTCATTCAACTCACCGGTGGCACCCTGTGCAAGGCGCTGGCCATGCATTTGGGAGCGGTGATTCCCAATGTCTCGCACTCGACCAATCTCGACGACCAGTACGATGAAGACGTCACCGGAGGACGTCTCGAAGTATCCGAGGGCAGCAGCCCGGTGCCCGAAGCGCCCGGTCTTGGGGTCGACGTCGACGAGAAGATCCTGGAACGGCTGGCCGCTACCGAACCGACCGTGCTGCCCCGCTATCTGTGCATCCTCAAGCTCCCCCAGGGGAAACGAGTCTTCACTCCCTCCACTCCGAGCGTCCCTCGCCTGACCGGCTTTGCCGAAGGCAACATCCGCGGTATCCGCCTGGAGGTATGGAACGACGACGGCTCGGAGGAATTCGCTCAGAAATTCGACCGCGTGCAAAAAGAAGGGCCGATCTGGGAATAGCGAGGAGAAGCTATGGCCAAGGTCAAAATCCCCGTCACTCGTGCCACCCGGGCGCTGCGTCAGGGAAAGGTCGATTTCACCGACCACCTGTACGACTACGAAGAGCGGGGTGGTACGACCCGTGCCTCCCGCGAACTGGGTATTGACCATCACAGCACGGTAAAGACATTGATAATGGAGGACGACGGGAAGAAACCCCTCGTCGTCCTCATGCACGGCGACCTGGACGTTTCGACCAAAAACCTCGCCCGTCATATCGGCGTCAAGACGGTTTCACCCTGTACTCCCGAAGTCGCTCAGCGGCACACCGGCTATATGGTCGGCGGCACTTCTCCCTTCGGCACCCGCAAACCGCTACCGGTGTACATGGAGAAGAGCATCCTCGGCCTTCCCCGGGTCTATATAAACGGCGGTAAACGCGGCTACCTGGTCGGCATGATTCCCGCCGAAATCCAGCGTCTGCTACAGCCGACCCTGGTGGAGGTGGGCATACCGCCCGAGGACAGACAGCCTGCGTAGGAATTCAGACCCGCCTATTGTTTCAGATGATTTGGGAATATCCGCTATCATCGCCTCGACAGGAGGAACTTCATGCTCGACAAACTGACCCACATCAGCTCCGCCAAAACCGGTCGCTGCTCGTCCTGGGATACCAGCGGCCGCAATGCCGACGCCTGGATGATCAAACCGGGAGAGACCAGAGTCCTGGCCGATATCAAGGGGCCCGGTAGTATCACCCATATCTGGATGACCCAGGGTAACCACTACCGGGAATGCCTGCTCAAGATCACCTGGGACGACGCCCGCTCCCCCAGCGTCCTCGTTCCCCTGGGTGATTTCTTCGGGCTCGGGCACGGCATCGTCAACTCCTACCAGTCCCTGCTCTTCACCGCTTCGACCCGGTCCAACAACCAGTTCAACGGCGGCTGCGCTCTCAACTGTTACGCCCCCATGCCCTTTCGCAAACGCGCCCTGGTCGAGCTGGTCAATCAGAGCAAGGAAGCCCACCGCCAATATTTCTACTTCGACTACGAGACCTACGACAGCGAACCGGACGCCGACACCGGATATTTCCACGCCGAGTTCCGACGCGAAAATCCGTTCGGTGGCTGGGGACACGAGGTCCGCGTCAACACCGCCGAGGCCAACATCGTCAACAAGGAGCAGACCGCCTGGGAAAACAACTACCTCATCATGGAGACAAAGGGGCGCGGCCAGTACATCGGCTGCAATCTCAGCGTCACCAACTTCCAGGGCACCTGGTGGGGAGAGGGAGACGACATGATCTGGGTCGACGGCTACAAGTGGCCGCCGGAACTGCACGGCACCGGGAGTGAGGACTACCTGAATCAAGCCTGGGGGATGCAGGACAACGCCTTCCTGCGCAACGGCTCCTCCATCCACGAGAGCAACACCGACGGCTACCAGACCAGCTACGTCCATCACCTGGAAAACCCGGTGCGCTTTCAGAAGGAACTAAAGGTCACCATCGAACACGGTCACGGCAATCATCTGTGCAACGAGATGAGCAGTGTCGCCTATTGGTACGCGATCAAACCGACCCGCGTTGCCCGACCGCCGGCCGTCGCCAGGCGGATGCCGGTGCTGCGCGACAACCAGGGAAATTGGCTCTATGCCGAAGGCAATCAGACCACTTCCCGGGTCATCAAACCGAATAGAGAGATGAAGACCAACAAAAAGAAATGGAAGAAAAACAACAGCTGATTTTCCTCCGGGCGGCTCCGTTTTTGGGGCCGCCCTCCACTTTTCTGGAGACTTATGCGAGAACATTTCATACCCGCCGTCGTGCCCCCGGAGGGACGCACCGAAAAGGCTTACTACTTCGCCTTTCGAGGCGACCAGTTGCTCGTCAAACAGGACGCCACGGAAGCGTTCGTTCCCCACCTGGTCGGTTTTTCCGAACTCGATCTGACCCCGATAATCGAACATTACCTGGGCAGTTCGGTGCGACACGGCCATTGCTTCGCCCTACAGCTTCCCGAAGATGCGCAGGTTCCCGAGGGAATGGCTTTCCACGGCCTGCGTCAGCTTTACGGCCCTTTGGATGAAGAGCTGCTCTGGATCGGCGGTCGGGGGGTCCAGATCGTAGACTGGCACCGCAACCATCAGTACTGCGGCCGCTGCGGCGTGCCCACGGAAACCCATCCGACCGAGCGAGCTACCAGCTGTCCGGATTGCCGGAGGATGTTCTTCCCTCGCCTCTCCCCCGCCATTATCGTTCTCATCCACAAGGGGGATGAATTCCTGCTTGCCCGCAACCACCGTTTCCGCGCCGGTATGTACAGCATCATTGCCGGCTTTGTGGAGCCGGGCGAAACCCTCGAAGAGACGGTCGCCCGCGAAATTCGCGAGGAGGTGGGTATCGAGGTGAAAAACATCCGCTACTTCGGCAGCCAGCCCTGGCCCTTCCCCAACTCATTGATGTTCGGTTTTACTGCCGAGTACGCCGGCGGAGAACTGCAGCTCGCAGAGGACGAAATCGCCGACGCCGGCTGGTACTCGCGCGACCTGGGCCAACTCCCCGAACTTCCCGACGGTCTGAGCATCTCCCGCAAACTGATAAACTGGTTTCTGGAAAAAGAGAAATGAAGAAGGAAGAAAAAGTGCGCATCATCGTCGATACCCTGGAGCGACTCTACCCCGAAACCCCCATTCCCCTCCAGCACACCGATGCCTATTCCCTGCTGATCGCCGTCCTCCTCTCCGCCCAGTGCACCGATGCCCGAGTCAACACCGTAACACCGACCCTTTTCGCCCGGGCCGACAGTCCGAAAAAGATGGTCCAGCTATCTGTCGGGGAGATCGAGGCGATCGTCCGTTCCTGTGGCCTGGCGCCACGCAAGTCGAAGGCGATATGGGAGTTGTCGCGAATTCTTATCGATGAACACGGCGGCGGGGTACCACGCGATATGAAAGCCTTGGAACGGCTACCCGGAGTCGGTCATAAGACCGCCTCAGTGGTAATGGCCCAGGCCTTCAGCGAGGCCACTTTCCCGGTAGACACCCACATCCACCGCCTGATTCACCGCTGGGGACTCTCCAACGGCAAAAACGTCGTGCAGACCGAAAAGGACTGCAAGCGCCTCTTTCCAAAGGGGCTGTGGAACAAGCTCCACCTGCAAATCATCTACTTCGGGCGCGAGCACTGCCCCGCTCGGGGTCATGCTCCGTCGACCTGCCCGCTGTGCAGTAAGGTGGGCTGAAGACCGGGGGATAGCGCGATCTACTCCGCCAGTATCCCCAGTTTGAGCAGTTGGGAACTCAGACGTAGATCGGCGGCTTCGGCGGCTTCCAGGTTGATCTTGAAGCGCAGTTTGGGTCCTATGGAAACGAAATTGATGATAATCCCCTTCTTCGTCAGTCCGGGCGAATCTCCGACGGTCAGAATATTCTTCTCGTGGATCTTTGCATCGATCTCTTTCATCTGTTCCCCCTGAATCGGAGAGATGAAGAGCATGTGACAGGAAGGGTCGATCTCCTCGAGCGATGCGATGGCGTTTACCACCATCTCCCGATCCCCTGCCCTGCGCTTGCGGGCAACCGCCTTCATAGTGGATACCACCTCACTCTCCCCGAGCATGTCGATCACAAAGGGACCTTCCTGTTTCCCTTCGGGCCATTTCACGTACTCGATAAAATTGTACATGAAAACCGCCTTGTGTCGGGCCAGCTTCTTGCGCTCCGCATCTTCCTCCCCCAGCACCCCCTGCACACCGAAGAACAGGCAAACAACCAGTAGCAAACCCATTTGCCCGCATCGTTGATGTAGACCTTCAAAAAACGCAGGTAAATTCTTCATCATCAGTTACCTGCCGTTTCATCGACAAATACTGCATTCAATAGAAACGGCATTTTAATAACTCACAGTGAGTGCGAGAACGGCCTGACGGCCAGGCTGCGGCAGCAGCGAATTGCTCCAACCGGCACTCCCCCGCCAGATCCCATCCTCATCCCAAAAGCCAGGTGAATCTCCAGTGCTCGCATCGCGGATACCGGGGTGGAAATACTCCGCGTCGAAAAGATTGGACAGTTTGAGGTTCAACCCCACTCCCCGGGCAAAAAGGTTGGGATGCACGATATTCAGATCGGCGGTGAAGTAAGAATCCACCTTCCTCACCGGATTGGTCTCCACGGTAGTGCGCGCCCCGATGTAGCGCCCCCGGAGAGTCGCCGACAGGTCGTCCCTCAGCATACCCGTCACGCCAAAATAAACCTTGTGGTCGGCGATATCGCCGATGACTCCTTTGCCCACTTCTTCCTCATCCGCCGTGAATTTCTGTTCTTCGGTATCGGCGAAGGAGTAATAGGTCCAGAGCTTGAAGCGCAGTTCGTTGCTCGCCTGCAGCTGATAGTATCCGTGAAGATCGAACCCGAATATATCCCTCTGTCCCAGGTTGACCGGCCCAGCCGTCAAGTTCATAATCGAGTCATCGATCCGCACTCGATACGGATTGAACCCGAACTGTAGATCCTCCCGCGTGTAGTCCACGTAGAATTCCAGGGTGCGCGACTCCTCGGGATCCAGATCCGGACTGCTCCCCGAACCGGCCCACCCTCCGTAGAGCTGGCGAGGAGTCGGTTCCTGGATGGCTTCCCCATACAGAATTTTGGCACTGAATCTACCGAAATGCCCCACATAACCCGCCCGCATCGTCCAGGCCGATCCGTAGAAGGAATTGTCGTCATAACGCACTCCGAAATTCAAAAAATGCGACTCTTCGCTCTGCAGTAGATGGGAAATCCGATATTTGGTCTGTACGTAGATCCCCTGGTCAATCCAGTTCGCCCGATTCTCGATCCTCGGTGTGGCCACCGGAGGATCCGGATAGGAATAGGTCGCGGCGTCTACCTCCGCAGGGGGGAGGAACGGTCCATAGGGCAGATCGTAGGCCTTCTGCAGATCCTTGGATTCGTATTTGAGGCCGGTCTTAATCGTCAGGTCCTCGGAAGCGTTCACATCGAAGTCCTGGAACGCGGACCAACTGCTGTTTAGCGACTGCCAGAAGCCAAAGTGGACGCCTCGCTCTCCGAAAGCATCGCCGAATCCCTCCAGTGAGTTCGAAGCATTCGGCACATCGCTGCGGCGATAGCGGATCATGCTGCTGGACGCAACCCACTCGGAGAGATGGGCGGAATGGCGGAAATACAGACTGTAGTCGTCTTCGATCCAGACGCCCGGCTGCATCTTGTCGAAAGCGTAGTTGAGGCCGTAGCCGCTGTCGAAGTGGAAGTACTGGGCGCCAATTTCTGCGTCCCCGAAAAAGAGATTGGCAGTCAACCCGATATTTTCGCGCGCAGAACCGACCGTACCCGCGATACTCGGATTGTCCAGAAACCCCCCCCACAGGCTGCGATCCCCGAGATACTCCGGCTTCGTATATTCGAAATTCTCCAGGGACTCCGCGTCCAGATCCCCCTTGTTTACGAGTCCCGTCAGACCGACTCTGAAGTCGTCCTTCTTATAGAGGAAATTCATGTCGGCGATCCGGGTATCGAATGAACCAGTAGCGAACCTGGCATTCACCGCAGTGCCGTCCTGCTCCCTGTCCTTGCGGGTGATGACGTTGACCACTCCCATCAGCGCATTCGGGCCGTAGACCGAAGAGGCGGGACCGTAGACCACCTCGACGTGATCGATGCTGGTCAGGGACACGGCGACCATGATATCGGTCCAGTTGAACCAGAGATGGTTCATGATCACCCCGTCGATCATGAACAGGAAGGTGCTCGAACTCCCTTTGCGGAAGCCCCGCCAGTACGGCCTGAAATACAGATCTCCATAGGTGATCGCCACATCAATTCCCGGCAGATCGGAGAAGATCTCCACCAGATCGGCGTACCCCCTCTGTTCGATCTCCTCCCGGGATATAACGATCACTCTCGCCGGCGCGTCCGCCAGGCGCTCGGCGATATTCGAAGCGGAGACGATGTCCCGATTCGCCAGTTCCTCCAGCGAAAGATCGAGGAGGAAATCCAGTTCCTCCTCTTCTTCCTGCGCCGACAGCACAGAGGCAAAGGCCATTATCGCGAGCAGCACTGAACAAAATGCTCCTGTGGAGAACCGGTATCTGCTACCCATTCTGCCCTCCAGAAATTGGGTATTATTCGTATTATCGTTATCCGGTTTTACCCGCTTGGTTATACCATATAATCTTTTCAGACAAGTCAAACTCCTCCCCCAATGTACCCACTTTTGCATCGATTTGCACAAAAAAAAACTGGACGGGGCTTCTGCCTCGTCCAGTTGCCACTTTTTCCAAAAAAAAACGGATATTTCTATTGGGTTCCCCTCAAATCAGCTCGCCAACCCGCACGCCCAACTGATCTTCGACCACCACCACCACCCCCCGACCCACGAGTTCACCGTCGATCAGGACATCTATCGGTTCTCCCGCCATCTTTTCCACCAGCACCAGCGACCCTCCTCCGATATCTCCCGCTTTTTCCCCCGTCAACCATCCACGTCCCATTTCAAACGAGACATTTTTCTCTCCATCCTCTTCGACATCCTGCTCCTGGGTGATCCTGCCGACCTTCAAACCGGACTGGCTGCCGGTAAAAACCACGCCCCCGATGAACCGGGGCTCCCCGTCGATCCGCAGCAGAGCGGCCTCCCCCGTTTTTTTATTCATGGCCAGAACCCCGCCCACTTCGAGTTCCTCCGCTTCCGCCTTTCCCCTCCCCAGTTCGATGCAAACCAGCACCGCATCCTCCTCCGGCTCTTCCGCTTCCGCGACGAACTTTGCCTGCGCCTTTTGCTCCACCACTTTCTTGTCATAAGCCTCGGCCATCTGCTCCAGCCCGTGCCCGAGTTGTGCCATCTCTTCGTCGCTCAACTCCCTACCGCACTTCTCCCAGACCTGATCCGTGACGTAGATCGGGCTCCCCGCCAGCACCGCGACTCCCATCGCATCGCTGGGCCGGGCATCCAGTTCCCTTACCTCATCCCCGCTGCGCACCTTGGCCACGGCGTAGAAGATATCCTTTTCCAGCTTCTCAATGCGGACTTCCTCTAACTCGGCTCCGACTGCCTCCAGGATATTGGCCGCAAACTGCGCGGTTACCGGACGAGGGGTGGAGATACCCCGCAATCCCATCGCCAGACAGTTACCTTCAAAAACGCCGATGGTTATGGGAATACAGCGTCTGTTCTCCCGGTCGAGCAGGAAGATCAGAAAACTCTTTCCATCCTGATCGATCACATCCGCAATTTCTACCTTCGTCATCTCATTTTTCCTTTCCATCGCTGGATAATCCTGCGCGTAGAGTGGCCACAGTCTTTCCCGCAGTTCCTTCCGAGCCTTATGCAAACGGCCTTTCACAGCGCCAACCGAGCAATCGAGGAGAGCGGCGATTTCCCGCAGGCTCAACTGTTCGAAGTAAAACAGCAGCGTCGCCCGCCTCAGTTTTGGGGACAGCTCTTCGACCGCCCCCAGCACCTGCCGATGGGCACCCCTGACCTCGAGCGATTCCTCTGGTCCCGGTTCCGGATCGACCAGGACCTCCTCCATAGGGAAGAGTCCGCCGACCAGACTCTCCCACGACGGGAATTCCGCCTTCCGCAACCGGAGATAGCTCCGGGACAAATTCAGGGCAATGCCGCAGAACCAGCTCCCGAAGAGGCTGTCGTCCTGCAGGCGATCCAGCGACAGCAGCCCCTGCAGGGCCGCCTCCTGCACCAGCTCCCGGGCACACTCCTCGTCCCTCACCATACGCATGGACAGGCGCACGGCCATATCGTAGTGGCGCGTGACCAGTTCCCCGAAGGCCCTTCTGTTCCCCCGCCGCGCCAGGACCACCAGTTCGACGTCGCTCTTATGTTCCACAGTCATCCTGCAGGATCCTATCGCTCTCTACCCTGTAGTGGTGGAAAGCAGAAGAAAGGTTACTTCCCAGTTTTTTCCTCTATCTATCTGCGCCGACGATAATGCGTCGAAATTCAGTCTTTACAGCAGCATACATCTCCCATATTATAGGAATTTAGTTTTTCATCCCAAACTTTTTTTGCCAATCCCGCACCAGAGCCGACCGTCAACCGCTTTTCCGAGGAAACAATGGATCATCCCGCTACTTCCGGCGTCACCTGGCGCTCCGTTCTCACCGGTGCCTTTCTCGTCGGCGCCATCAGCATCATCAGCCCCTGGGCGGTGCTGATGGTCAAAGGATCGCAGCTGACCAGCAACGCCATCCCGATCATCACCGTCATCCTCTTCTTCCTGGTGACGATCCTGGCCATGCCATTGCTCAAAATCTTGCGGCGCAGCATGGCCTTTACCCGGGCGGAGTTGATTACCGTCTACGTCATGATGCTGGTCGGCTCAGTGGTGGTCACCACTGGCTTTACCGGTTCCTTCCTCTCGGTCATCACCGGTGCCCAATACTACGCCACACCCGAAAACGAATGGGCCGATCTCTTCCTTCCCCACATCCATCGCTGGATGGGGCCGACCGATATGGAAGCCATCCGCCTCTTCTTCGAGGGGTTGCCCAAGGATACGCCTATCCCCTGGGCCGCCTGGAAATTGCCCCTTATCGCCTGGATCGGCTTCATCCTGGTATTCTACTGGGTAATTCTCTGCCTGGGCGTGCTGCTCCGCGGCCAGTGGGTGGAAAACGAGCGCCTGGTCTTTCCCCTCACCCGCCTCCCCCTGGAGATGATCGAGGATGTCGACAAAGAGGACAACCTGATCAGTCGTCTCTTCACCAACCGCCTGATGTGGTTCGGTTTCGCCATCCCCCTGCTGCTGCATTCCTGGAATTCCCTCAACTTCTATCACGATGCCTTCCAGAGAATCGCCCTCAACGGCTCGGTAGTCCTCCTGCAGGGCATGGTCAGCCTGCCCTTCCGTCTCAACTTTCCGATCCTGGGCCTGGCCTATCTGATGTCGCTCAACGTCTCCTTCAGCATCTGGCTCTTTTTTGTGCTGGGTATGATCCAGCGGCTGATCTTCGCTCGCATAGGCCTGCAAATCGGCACGGGCGACATCTGGAACTCCGGTGGGGCTTCCCCGGCAATCCTGCACGAACAGGCTGGAGGGCTTTTAGTGCTGACTCTTTTCGTGCTGTGGACCAGCCGCAGTCACTTCCACCGCCTCTGGAGACTGGCCGTCCGCGGCGAGAGGGCCGAGGGGGAGATCCTCTCCCCCCGTCTGGCCTTCTCCGGACTGGCCATCGGCATCCTCCTGATGATCGCCTGGCTGGTTTTCACAGGCATGAGCCTGTATGTGGCCGTGCTCCTGGTATTCGGCGCTCTGATCGTCTTCATCGGCCTGTCGCGCATAGTCTGCGAAGCCGGACTGCCCGGTTGCCAGACCCCGATGGTACCGCAATCCTTTATCACGCGTGGTTTCGGCCCGGAAATACTGGGCCTGAAGAACATGACCGGCCTGGGTTTCAGCACCGTCTGGATAGGGGAAACCGCGGCCAACATGATGAACGCCGTCATTCATGGTCTGAAACTCACCTCCACCGAGGATCGCCCCAGCCGCCGACTCCCCTGGGCCATCTTCCTGGCTATCGTCGTAGGACTGGCCGGTTCCATTTATATGACAATGGAAATGGCCTACACCTACGGCGGCATCAATCTCAATAGCTGGTATTACAACGGAGCTCCACGCTGGCCGTTTACCTACATGGCTTCGGTCACGAACCTGCCCGAGGACACCTTCGGCGCACGCATGACCTTCACCACCATCGGCGGAGTGATAATGGGCATCCTGCTCTTCATGCGCCAGCGCTTCCTCTGGTGGCCTCTGCAGCCGATCGGCTTTCCCATCGCCATGACCTACACCATCGTCTCCTACGGCTGGTTTTCGATCTTCCTGGCCTGGGTCTTCAAAGCCACCATCCTCCGCTACGGCGGCATTCGTCTCTACCGGATCATGCTGCCCTTTTTCCTCGGGCTGGTGCTCGGAGAGTTCTTTACCGCCTTCATGTGGGTCTTCATCGACGGCTACAACGGCGTCGAAGGGAACATGATCTTCAACTTTTAGCAACCCTATCGGCAGCCATCGGATGGAGATGTATGCGATGTTAATCCTTGGGGCAGAAAGAGTTTCAGATGAATAAACGATATTTTTCATCTTTTTATTTTAATTTTAACGTAAACGTAATGTTTACAATGTCTTGTTGACTTTTCAAAACCCGCAAAGTAGTTTAATAAACCGCACGGCCTGAAGGGGCCGACGCGGTTTTTTTTATTCACCAACTGTCGGGGAAAGGAGCGGTTGTGGAATCGTTCTGGGCCCGCCTGGACTACGACATCAAGGTTCGCCTGCCGCTCGTCATCGGCGTCGTCCTGGTTTCGGTAGTGGTTACCGCGCTGGTGACTCCTCCCAATCGCCGAACCGTTGGCTTTTCCCCTTCCCAACCGCTGGCCTTCTCCCACCGACAGCACGCAGGCGACATGCACATCGCCTGCCAGTACTGCCACATCGGCACCGGGAAAACTCGCCACGCTGGTATCCCGGCATCGAGCACCTGCATGAACTGCCACCGGCTGGCCGCCGTCGACAGCCTGGGTGTCGCCCATCTCCGTCAACTTTACGAACAGCGCCAACCGGTGTCGTGGAAGCGGATTTACCGGCTACCCGACTACGCCTACTTCGCCCACGATGCCCACGTTTCTTCCGGCATCGACTGTGAGAGCTGTCATGGAGAGGTGGCGGAGATGGAAGTCGTCCGACAGGTGCATCCCCTCTCCATGGGCAGCTGCCTGGATTGCCATCGCCACGTTCAGGAAAAAGTCGCTGGACTATCACCGGGCCTGATCGGTTCGGACAACTGTAGCGCCTGCCATCGCTAACCAACGGCCGCAGGAATGAAATGAGTCGAGGTCCCCAAAAGAGATACTGGCGCAGCCTGGCCGAATGGAGCCGGGATTCCGCATACCTGGACCGGCAGCGGGATGAACTCTCTTCTTCAGAGCCCCCGTTCCCGATGGATCGCAGGCGTTTTCTGGCCCTGCTGGGCGCCTCTACCGCCCTTGGAACGACCGCCTGTAACGCCCCCGCCGATCGAGGCGAGATCCTTCCTTACGTCGACCAACCCGAGGGTAGTCCGGCCGGCGCACCCCGGTACTACGCATCCTCCCTGCTCGGTTACCCCGGTGCTCCACCGGTTCTGGTCACCACTCGCGAAGGCCGACCGATCAAGCTCGAAGGCAATCCCCAGCATCCCGCCAGCCGGGGTGGCCTCGATGCCTGGGGACAGTCGGCGACACTTTCTCTCTACGATCCCGACCGGCTCAAAACGCCGATGCACAAAGGTGCCGAGGTGGGCTGGAATGAAGCCGATACCGAAATCCGTGCAGCTCTCGCCCAGGCTGTCCGCGAAAACAGGCAGATTCTGCTCTTCACACCCACCCTTTCCTCATCCACTACGCGCCAGTTGGTCGACCAGTTCGTTGCCGCCTATCCAACGGTCACCCATCTACCCATAGGAACTTTCCACGCCGAAGAGGCTATCGCCGGTCAGTTGGAGGCTCTTGGGACCGAAGGCCGCTTCGGTGTCGATTGGAATCGAGCCGACGTCGTACTCAGTTTGGAAGCCGATTTCCTCGGCCCGCTTGGCACACCTGGGGACCAGCGCCAGTTCGCCCAACGCAGACTCCCCGAATCCGGCCCGATGAACCGTCTTTGGTGCATCGAGGGAAACTTGAGCGCTACCGGCGCCTACGCCGACCATCGTCTGCCGTTGCGGCCCTCCCTCCAGGGAAGACTGCTGCTCTATCTTCTGCAGGAAGTAGTGAAACGCAAAGGGGGCGATCTCGCCGACGCCGACTTCATCGCAACCCTCGATATTTCCCCCGACGAACTGGGAATCGATACCCCCATACTCCAGGCTCTGATCGACGATTTGCTCTCCCACCCCGGTCGCAGCGCCGTCCTCGTGGGAGACCTCTTGCCGGCATCGGTCCACGCTCTCGCCTGGGCCCTGAATGCCAGCCTGGACAATCTGGGAACCAGCTTGGTGCCCACCGGCGCACCCCGTCCCCGCGCCGTCCTCCCCGCCGAAATGTTCGTAGCGGCGGAGGCCATGCGCGCCGGAGAGGTCGCCGTTGTCATAGATCTGGGCGCCAACCCAACCTTCGTTCTGCCACCCGATCTGGGCGTTGCCGATGCCCTCACCCAGGTGCCGACCGTCGTCAGTTCCTGCCTGGTTCCCAACGAAACGACGACTCTCGCCAGCTGGATACTACCGGCGACCCACGACCTGGAATCCTGGGGAGACACCGACCTGCACCCCGGCACCCTGAGTCTACAGCAACCCGCACTCGCCCCCCTCTTCCAGGCGCGGCAGGGCGAAGAATCGCTGCTGCACTGGCTGCCCGATTCTGCCGATCCTCCCTCCACCTACAGGGCCTATCTGGAAAACCGCTGGCGACGACAGATACACGCCCAACTGCCGATAGCCAGTCCCTTTCCAGTATTCTGGACGGCCGCTCTGCACGACGGTTTCATCTCTCTACCTGGACCAATCGGCCCCGCACCGTCACTGCGGACGGAAGGGGTGCGCCAGGCCGTCGCCGCCGAGATGACAGTTTCTTCCCCGGCGATCGAGCTGGTCCTCTCTCCCAGCTACCACCTCTATGACGGCCGCTTCGCCAACAGCGGTTGGCTGCAGGAAATGCCCCATCCGATCACTTCGCACGTCTGGGGCAACGGCGCTTTCCTGGGCCTGGCCGCGGCGGAAAAACTGGAAGTAGGAGACGGGGATCTCATCGAAATAGCCGTCGAAGACCGCACCGTCACTTTGCCCGCCATCCTTGCCCCCGGAAGCGCAGACAACCTGATCCAGATCGACCTGGGTTACGGCCGCAAGCACGCCGGTTCAGTGGGCAGCGGAATCGGCATCGATGCCAACCCTCTGCGCACCAGCTACGGAGGGCTATCCCCCTGGATCTACACCGGCGCTTCTCTCGAACTCGCGTCGGGGAAAGGCTCAGTCGTCCGCACTCAGGAGCATCGCAACATCGAAGGTCGCAATCTCGTGGTGGAGGGGACCGAAGAGGAGTATCGCAAGCGTCCGGATTTCCTCGCCGCCATCGCCGGGCGCGACGCCTCCCCTTCCCCCGGCGACTGGGAATACACCACCGGCCAGAAGTGGGGCATGGTCATCGACCTGAGCGTCTGCACCGGTTGCAACGGCTGTCTGGTCTCCTGCGACGCCGAAAACAACATCCCGGTCGTCGGCCCGGAGCAAATCTCCCGTGGACGCGAGATGCACTGGATTCGAGCCGACCGCTACTATAGAGGTAATCCGCATCGCGCCGACGAAGTGCAGCTGATCCACCAGCCGATCCTCTGCCAGCACTGCGACAATGCTCCCTGCGAAAACGTCTGTCCGGTGGCGGCCACCACGCACAGCACCGATGGTCTCAACGAGATGACCTACAACCGCTGTGTCGGCACTCGCTATTGCGCCAACAACTGTCCTTACAAAGTCCGCCGCTTCAACTACCTGGCCAACCACCAGGACCTGGAGTCCCCCCAAGAGCTCGCCTTCAATCCGGAAGTCACCGTGCGCAGCCGGGGTGTGATGGAAAAATGCACCTTCTGCGTGCAGCGACTGCGCGATGCCCAGCGGACGGCCAAACGGGAAGGACGACCGCTGCGCGACGGGGAAGCCCAGACCGCCTGCCAGCAGGCCTGCCCCACAGACGCCATCTCCTTCGGCGATCTGAACGATCCCGACAGCCGCGTCGCTCGCATGGCGGCCAGCCAGCGCGGCTATCACCTCCTCGCCGAACTCGGCGTGCGGCCGGCCATCACTTATCTGGCCAGAATACGCAATCCCCACCCGGACCTGAAAGCATGAGCCAAACCGCCACATCCTTCGAGCCCGTACCCATGATATTGGGGGAGCCGACGCCTGCCCAGGTAGACGCCGATATCGCCGCACCCATGGGCCGTATCCCTGGGAAACGCTGGTGGATCGCCATTGCAATAACCAGTGCGCTGATGAGTCTCGGTATGGCCCTTATCGGCTACACCGTATACACCGGAATCGGCGCCTGGGGCAACAACAGCCCGGTCTACTGGGGTTTCGGTATCGTCAACTTTGTCTTCTGGATCGGCATCGGCCACGCCGGGACCCTGATTTCGGCGATCCTCTTCCTCTTCCGTCAGACCTGGCGCAACGCCATCGCCCGCTTCGCCGAAGCCATGACCCTCTTTGCGGTGATGACCGCCGGCATCTTCCCACTCATCCACACCGGCCGCCCCTGGCTCGCCTTCTGGCTCTTTCCCATCCCCAACGACATGCGGCTGTGGATCAACTTCCGCTCGCCGTTGGCCTGGGATGTCTTTGCCGTCAGCACTTACGGATTGGTCTCCTTCATGTTCTGGTATGTCGGCCTGATCCCCGACCTGGCCGCCATGCGCGAACGGGCCACCACCCAGGCTCATCGCATCATCTATTCAGTGCTGAGCTGGGGCTGGAGCGGTCTCAACCGACACTGGCGCCACTACGAGCGCGCCTACCTGCTGTTGGCCGGTCTATCCACACCGCTGGTCGTCTCGGTTCACACCATCGTCAGCTTCGATTTCGCCACCAGCATCATTCCCGGCTGGCACGCCACCATCTTTCCCCCCTACTTTGTCGTCGGCGCCGTCTTCTCCGGCTTCGCCATGGTCGTCACCGTGCTCATCCTTCTGCGTCAGACCTTCCACATGGAGCACCTGATAACCATCAAGCACTTGGAGAACATGAACAAGGTGATCCTGGCCACCGGCATGATCGTCGGCTTCGCCTACTGCATTGAACTGTTCACCGCCTGGTACAGCGGCGAGCCGTACGAGCGCTTCATCTTCTGGAACCGGATCACCGGCCCGTACTGGTGGGCTTTCGCCCTCATGTTTGGCTGCAACGTCATCGTGCCGCAGATTCACTGGTTCAAAAAAATGCGCACCTCGATCCCGATCATGTTCGTCGCCTCCCTGCTGGTCAACGTCGGCATGTGGTTCGAGCGCTTCGTCATCATCACCACCTCGCTGCACCGCGATTTCCTCCCCTCCAACTGGGGCATGTTCATCCCGACCGCGGTCGATCTGGGAATCCTGCTGGGCAGCTTTGGCATGTTCTTCTCCCTGGTGCTCATCTTCGTCCGCGTGCTGCCGGTCATCTCCATGACCGAAGTCAAGGCGGTCATGCCCGGCGCCCAACTCAGTCACCATCCCGGGCATCTTCCCGCACGGCAACCCGTGGAGGATGTCGATGTCTGAATCGCGCAAAGTCGTCGGCGCCGTCGCCCTCTACCCCTCTCCGGATGCGCTGGTCGCCGGCCTGGAGGAGGCCCGCAAACGCGGCTTCACCCGTCTGGACGTCGTCTCCCCCTACCCACTGCACGGCATCGACCACCTGCTCGGCAAAGGACCTTCAAAACTCGGCTACGTGGCCCTGGTCGCCGGTCTCCTGGGGGTCACCCTGTCTAAAGTCGCCCAGTGGTGGATGAGCGAAGTGGACTATCCGCTCAATGTCGGCGGCAAACCGCTCTTCTCCTGGCCCGCCTTTGTGCCGGTCACCTTCGAGCTGATGGTGCTCTTTGCCAGCATCGCCACCGTAATCTCCATGCTGGCCATCTTCAATCGCCTGCCGCAGTACGGCTCCTCCCTGCTCCGCTCCACCCTCATGCGCGACCTTACCTGCGACAAATTCGGACTGGTGGTGGATGCCCGCGATCCCCAGTTCACCTCGGGAGGCATCCGCGCAGCGCTGGGAGGATCCGCCGTTCTCGGAATCGACCTGCTCCACGAAGTGCGGCCCAGCCGGTTCTTCTCCGAACAGATTTTCTCCGTCCGCTTTCTGCTGCTGCTGGTGGCCGTCTCCTTCGTCAGCGTCACCGCCACTCACCTGGTCTGGAAATACGCAGGAGCCCTGCCCCCCTTCGACTTCATGAAGGCACAGGAGAAACTCAATCCGCAGCGGGCGTCCTCCATCTTCGCCGACGGCCAGGGGATGCGCCCTCTGCAAGCGGAAACCGTCCCCCGCGGCCAACTGCCCTATCGTTTTGCCGACGATCCGGATGGGGCCGCCGCGCGCATGGTCAACCCGGTCCCTCTCACTGCTGCCGCGCTCGAGCGGGGGAAAGATCGCTACGACACCAACTGCCGCCACTGCCATGGTCTGCGCGGTCGTGGGAAAGGCTCCCTGACCAGCGCCTTTCCCAAAGCACCCAGCCTGCACGGCATCAAAGTGCGCAACTGGACGGACGGACGAATTTACCACGTTCTCACCGTCGGCCAAAACGCCATGCCCGCTCACGCGCGTCAGGTCGAACGCGACGATCGCTGGCGGATCATCCACTACGTGCGCGCCCTGCAAAGGTCGCTTAACGCGCCGGATACCGATCTGCAATGACCACGCCGACTGCCATATCCCCCGCACCGGTGCTCATGCCCCGGAGCCTGCGCCAGACCGCCATCGGTATCCTGGTCGTCGGCCATCTGCTGGTCGCTGCCTGCGCCCTGGCCGACCTCGACCGTTTCTTCGCCAACTGGCTGGTCCTCTTCGTCTTCGCCGCTACCATCGGCATTGGAGCCCTCTTCCTGGTCGCCCTGGAATACGTCGTCAACGCTCGCTGGAGTATCCCCTTTCGCCGCCTCAGCGAACATCTGGCCGGATTGATTCCGGTGAGCCTGCTGCTGGCCATTCCCCTGTTTCTCGGCATGCACCATCTCTACGAATGGACACACGCCGACGTCGTCGCCGCCGATCCGATTCTCACCCAAAAGTCGGCCTATCTCAACATTCCCTTCTTCGCGGTCCGCTTTGCCCTCTACTACCTGATCTGGCTCCTTTTCTACCGGCTCTTCACTCGCCTTTCTCAAGAGCAGGACCGCTCCGGCGATGAGGCTCTCACCCGGCGCGGCATCAAACTGGCTCCTCCGTTCATCATCCTCTTCGCCTTCACCATGAGCTTCGCCGCCATCGACTGGATGATGAGCATCACACCGCACTGGTTCAGCACCATGTTCGGTCCGAGTGCCGCCGTCGGCGGAATTGTCGGTGGCCTGGCTCTGCTCACCCTGGTCAGCGCCCAGCTCAAAATACAGGGGATGTTGCCCGAACGGATCGGCCCCGATCACTTCTACAATCTGGGCGCCCTGCTCTTCGGCCTGAACACCCTCTGGACCTACATGTCCTTTTCCGAATTCATGCTCATCTGGTACAGCAATCTCCCTCTGGAGATGACCTGGTATCTGCAGCGCCAGGAGCACGGCTGGTCCCTCGTCACCCTTCTCCTGGTCTTCGGCCGCTTCGTCATCCCCTTCCTGGCCCTGCTGTCGCGGCCCTCAAAGATGAATCTGAATCGCCTGCGCTGGGTATCCATCCTGCTGTTGGCGACCTACGGTCTCCACCTCTACTGGGTCGTCCTGCCCGGTATTCCTCACCTGCACGATGGCCCCTTCTCCTGGATGGACCTCGGTTTCCCCCTGACCGCCATCGGCTACGGACTGTTCGCCTGGATCTGGCGCTCCTCTCGAGCTGCCCTGGTCGCCGCACGCGATCCCCGGCTGGAATCCGGCCTCTCCTTTCACCTCTAGAGCGAATAGAGCGAAGCGATCATGGCCAACGACCTGCCCACCGAACCGCACGATCCGCGCTGGCTCCCTTCGCGTGCCACGGCGATCCTTATCGGCATCGGCATCCAGCTCCTCTTCGTCGCCATCGCCGTAACGCTCATCGTCGGCAGCGCGCGCGATACCGGACCGCTGGTGCACGCTCTGCTCATCCCCGAGGATCTGGTTTATCCCGATACCGACCTCGCTCCTCGTGCGGGCAAACAGCAACCTCCCATCGATGTGCGGAAGATGGCGGTCCCCACCGACGGCCAGTTGGAAAAGGGAAATCTCCTCTTCGCCGAACACTGCGCCTCCTGCCACGGACCGAGCGGGGCAGGAGACGGGCCGGCCGGCATCGCACTTCAACCCCCTCCTCGCAATCTCACTTCTCTGTCCGCGTGGAAACAGGGAGCCCGTTTCAGCGATCTCTATCGCACTCTCACCCTCGGGCTGCCGGGAACTCAAATGCCTCCCTTCGACTACCTGGGCGACGCCGACCGCTTCGCCCTCGCCCATCACGTCGCCGGTCTGGTTCCGGAACGACCCGCCGACACGGGAGCATCGCTCGACAGCCTGGATGCTGAATTTGGGCTCTCCGCCGGAGCCAAAGAGCCGAACATCGTCTCTCTCAGCACTGCCATGGACCGCCTGGTCGCCGAAAAAACTCCGGCAGCAGGCGCACTCAGCTCTGAACGGGAGGCCGAACTGTCCAGCCTGGAACCACAGGGAACCGCCGTTTTCTCCCAAGTAGTCCATCCCCATCAACTGGAACGCGTATCCCGTTTGCTGCTGGCCGATGCCTCCTGGCGAAAGGATTCCGACCGCCTGCGAGCCATCGCTGTGGATAACCTCCCCGACAATGGCTTCGCCACCCGTGCAGCCATGCTCTCCCGAGCCGACTGGTCCGCCCTGAACCGCTACCTGACCCTCCGCTTCGAGGGGGAATAGAAACATGGATCTACCGATCTTCTTCGCCGACTACTTCGGCACCCGCACTCTGGTCGGCATTATCGCCATCATCCACGTGTGGATCAACCACGCCTTCGCCGTCGGCATGATCCCCCTGGTGGTGGGCGTTGAGTGGTGGGCGCACCGCACCGGCCGACAGGAGTGGGATGCGCTGGCGCACAAAATTCTCGGCGTCTGCTTCATCGTCACCACCACGGTCGGTGCCCTGACCGGCGTCGGCATCTGGCTCTCCACTGCCCTTGTCAATCCCTACGCCATCGGCAGCCTGCTCCGCGTCTTCTACTGGGCCTGGTTCAGCGAATGGGTCGTCTTCGTCGCCGAGGTGAGTCTGATCCTGGTCTACTACCTCACCTGGAAACGGATGACCGGCCTGCGCAAATCGCGCCACATCCGCATCGGCGTCATCCTCGGTCTGATGTCCTGGCTGACCATGGCGATCATCGTCGCCATCCTCGGCTTCATGATGAATCCGGGTTCCTGGCTCGAACAGCGAGACCTGCTGGCCGGCTTCACCAACCCGATCTACCTGCCGCAGCTCCTCTTCCGCACCGCCGCGGCCCTGACCATGGCCGGCTCTCTGGCCCTCGCCCTGAGCCTTGCCTTCACCGATCGGGACAGCCCTCTGCGCACTCAGGCGATCAAACTTTTCTCCGGCTGGTCCCTGTTCTGGCTCGCTCCGACCCTGATCGGCGGCCTGGCTTACCACCACGTCATTCCGCAGGCCATGCTCAACAATATGCCCGTGGCCTTCGGCACCCAGGCCTGGCAGGATCTCTACGGACAGCTGGTGCATTTCACCTTCCTCGCCGTTGTCGCCGTCGCCCTCTGCTCCCTGTGGGGTCTGTGGCAACCGCTACGGACCAATCCCCTCGTCTGGATTGTACCCGTACTCCTGCTGACCGGGCTGATCGGCTACTTCGAACGGACCCGCGAGTTCATTCGCAAGCCGTACGCCATTGGCTACTACATGTACGCCAACGGCATCCGGGTCGACGAGGTGCCCTATCTGGTGAAGACCGGCGTCTTGGCCAATTGCAGCTGGACCACACACCGCCGCGTCACCGAGCAGAACAAGGAGGCGGCAGGCCGCGACCTGTTCATGGTGCTGTGCAGCCGTTGCCACACCCTCAACGGCATCAATTCAGTCGGGGAAAACCTGGCGAAAATGTATCCCGATCAGTCTACCTGGAGCCCGGCGGCCATCGAATCGTTCCTGAAAAACATCCACGGCGCCCGGCCGTTCATGCCCCCGTTTATCGGCACCACCGACGAACGCGGAGCCCTGGCCGCGTACCTGGCCACCCTCGGCAATCGGCGCGACATCCCGCCGCCCGTCGCCGTGGCCGCCTTCAACGAGTAGAGAGTATGGAGCCCGTCATACCCAAAGATCTTCCGCTGGGCCTACCCGCCCCCTTCTGGCTGCTGGAGTTCCTGCTGCTCCTCTCCTTCGCCCTGCACATCCTCTTTGTCAACCTGATGCTGGGCGGTTCCCTGATGGTCCTCATAACCGAAATTCGCGGTTTGAGGATGCCGGACTGGGATCGAATCAGCTATGAAATCGCCAAAACTATCACCGTCAACAAATCCCTGGCCGTCGTTCTCGGCGTGGCCCCCCTGCTGTCGATCAGCGTGCTTTATACCATGCAGTTCTACACCGCCAACGCGCTGACCGGCCACGTCTGGATGCTCATTGTTCCCCTCCTTATCGCCGCCTTTCTGCTCAGCTACGCCCACAAATACAGCTGGGACCGACTTGCCCACAGCAAAGGGGTCCATCTGACCTTCGCCGGGGGAGCGACCGCTCTCTTCCTGTTCCTCCCGCTCATCTTCCTGAGCAACGTCAATCTGATGCTCTATCCCGAGCACTGGCGCAGCATCGGCTCCTTCTGGGATGCCCTCACCCTGGCCAACGTGCTCCCCCGCTACCTCCACTTCCTGGCCGCCAGCGTCGCCCTGACCGGCCTCTTCCTCGCCGTCTACTTCGGGCGCGAGCGGTTCTTCGTCTCCCTCGAACTCCAGTCGCTGCGCCGGGAACAGCTGGTCCGCTCCTTCTACGGCATCGCCTTCGGCTCGACCCTTGCTCAGTTCGTCCTCGGCCCCCTTCTCTTTCTGACCCTGCCGGCGCACACCATCTCCACCACTCTGGTGGTCATCCTGACCGTCGCCGTTCTTCCCCTTGGTGGGCTGGCTGTCTGGTGGCTCTGGCGCGAGGTGCAGGCAACCTCTCCCGGTCGCCGTCTAATTTCCATCGTCGCCGCGCTGACCGCTGTTATCTCCTTTATGGTCTACGCCCGCCATGACGTGCGCGAAACCGCTCTGGCCCCGCATCGAGATCTGATGAAAGCCAGGACTGCTGAATATCTGGCCGACGTGCGCGCCGCACAGGACTACCTGGTCATGCCCGGCGGCCTGGGAGGTAAACCCCTGAGCGTCGGCGCCCAACTCTTCCAGCGCAAATGCGCCAGTTGCCACGCCCTCGACACCCGCCTGGTCGGCCCACCTCTCGTGGAGGCGGCCAGAAACTACGCAGGCAATCCCGAAGGGATCATCCTCTGGGCTTTGAAGCCCGGCCGCAATCGGACCGACTACCCTCCGATGCCCGCCCAGGAAATGGCGCGAGACGATCTGCTGCAGATCGCCAGCCACATCCTGAAAACCACTGGAAACTTATAAGTAACAGTCATTTAGCTCCTTTTTTTGCCAAGCAGAAGGCCGGGCTGTCCAACTTTATGGACAGCCCGGCCTTCTGCTTGGAATAGCTTTTGTGATAGATTCGGGAAATGGTGCGCTTCAGATAGCTTCGACTACCGACGCCGGCAGCCATCCCCCCTGCCCGTTGATCAACCGCACCAGCAGCCAATCTTCCTGGCGTCTGGCGATGCGCACCTTGGTCCCCTCGTGCACCACAAATACCGTCGTCTGCTCTTCCCCCGGGCCGCTGCGCGCGGTGCCCTGATCGGCGACAATGATCCCCTCTTCAACCGTCTCCTGGTGGTAGATCCGCATGCCCAGATAGATACCATCCAGAGTCACCAACCCCAGACAGACAACCAGCAGAACAAGCCCCCCGGCGCTGATCGCCGTCCGGCTCCACATCCGCCTGACTCCGAGAACGAACAGGACCAGAAACAGGAAACTGAATGAGAGGCAGAGTTCGTTCAGGGAAGGAAAAAAGAAAACGTCGATCAGAAAGCCCCAGACCACGTTGCCCTCTTCCGGCTCGCGGTCTTGCTTGACCAAGTTGGCAAAACGCAGGTTCGCCTCGATGTCATCATCGCGCGGCGCCAACCGCAGGGCGCGCTCGTACCAGAGAATGGCCCGGCCGAGTTCCCCCGCCTTGAAGTGGGCATTGCCGAGGTTGTAGAAAAGCCGGGCATCTTCCACCCCGTATTCCGCCACCTGATTGTACCGATCCCTGGCCGCTTCGAACTGCCCTTCGCTGTACAGCCCATTGGCCTGGTTGTACAGATTGGCCGTCGCCGACTGGGCAACGGCCATTCCATGCAGTAAAACCAGCAGCACCAGGGCCAGCATCAGATCACCTTTTCCAGTCGATTTATGAGCTTTTCCGCCCGAGCCTGCACCTGTTCCATCTCCCCTCTCTTCGGGGCGGTCGGAGCAAAACGGGCGAAGTCGCACTGGGCCAGCAAATCGCGCATTCCTTTGACCAGCGCTGCCTCGACCCCTTTGGCCTCCAGAGCCCGGGCGCTGCTCTCCTGGGTCAACCCGGCCGCCGCCAGATTCAGCCGATCGGCGAGAAAAGCCAGCAGGGCACGCTGGATCTCGGCGTGGAACTCCCCTCCATCTTCCACCGCCAACAGCTCTCCCGCCCTCTTCAACCGCCTTCCGGCCTCCCCCCGGGCTCTCCGACGCCGCGCGTATGCCACGTCTCCCTCCAGCCGCTGGCGATGGCGCTGATGGAAAAGGAATCCCAAAAAGGCCAGCGGCAACATCCCCTGCAGAACCCAGAATCCGACGCTGCGATAGAGATCCATTCCCCTTCCCAGTCCCTCTGCATTCGGCTTGATATAGCGTATATCCTGCCCCACGACCTGAATATCCCTGCGGCTCAACCCGTAGCTCTCCGGCTCTTGAATAGCCGCCGCTCCCTGGCTGTTGACGAAGATCGGCTCCGATTCCAGGATTCGGTACATCTCCTGATAGGGGTCGAAATAGACAAAGCGGATGGGCGGAACCTCCAGCATCCCTCCCACTTCGGGAATCAGAATGTATTCGTAGGTGCGACGCCCTCCGTAGAGGCCATTCTGTATACTTTCCTCTTCTTCAATCTTCGGATCATAGGCCTTTATCCCCGGCGGCACCTCGATCTTCGGCATCTCGATCGCATCCAGATTGCCCACTCCCCCGATAGTCACCGTCACCGTCACCGGATCTCCCACCGGTAGAATGGACGGCTGGGACTGAACATTGAGGGCAAACCTTCCCACCGCTCCGGTGAACTCTTCAGGGCGTCCCTCCTCTGGCAGAGGAAGCACTTCAACCTCCAAACTGTCGCTGCTCAAAAGCACTGTCCGGCTGGCCCTTCCGAGGAGCAGATCGTCGAACAGGCTGCCGCGTCGCCCCGGTCCCTGGGGCACATCGCAGGAGACGACCAGCGGATCCACTCGATGCATTCCGGCGTGCGTGGGAAAAAGCCCCACCCGTCGCAGCGGGGCGGCATTGAAGGCGACCCCTTCCACCACTTCCCTGCGCCCTTCCAACTGCTGGGCGACGAACAACTCTTTGACCCAGAATCCGGTAAAGGTGGGAATTTCCTTGAAACCGACGTTGTGCAGTTGGAAACGATAGAACAGATCGTAATCGACGGTGATCTGCTGACCTACGTACGCCTTCTTCCGATCCGGACGCGCCGCTACGAAGAGATATTCGTCTATATTGGCATTCCGATCCGATGAATTTTGTCTGACAGAACGCGGCAACTGACGCGTTGAACCCGCCGCAATCTCGACCGTTATAGGGCGGGTCTCATACGTCTTATTGCCGAACTTCAGGCGCGCCGACCCGATGGTGATCTTGCCGGTTCGCCGGGCGTACAGAGTGTAGGTCAACTCCCGCGTGAAGGTCGTTTTGAAATTGACGATGTTCATCTGGGTGCTCACCCCCGGACCTTCTACATGGAAATCCTTCAGATCGATTTCCGGGGCCGGAAGGTGGGAGATGCTCTCGTTGGCGGTAATCGTCAGCCTGAGGCGAATCGGGTCTGCCTGGCCGTAACGGGCATGATCGACCGTGGCGTCGAAGCTGAGGGTCTGCGCCCATCCCTGGCCCGCTCCTCCACAGAGGAGTATCCAGCCGATCAGTATGGACGCGCTTCTCCACATACCTACCAGTCCTCGCCTCGCGCCTTTCCGGAACTTCTGAAGCGCCGCTGCTGCGCCTTCTTCTCCCGATCCTCGAGGGCGTCGAGCAGCCGCTGAGCATCCTCGGGGCTCATCTCGTCCTCCCCCTGCTGCGCCTGCGGCTGATCCTCTTCCTCCTGCTCCTCCTCACCGCTCTGTTGTTGCTGATTCTGCTGCTGATCCTGCGGTTCATCTTGTTGCTGTTCCTCCTGCGGTTGCTCCTGATTCTGCTGCTCCTCCTCCTGTCGCTGCTCCTCGCCGTCCTGCTGCTCCTGATTCTGCTGCTGCCCCTCCTCTTGCTCCTGGTCTCCGTCCTGCTGCTCTTGATTTTGTTGTTGCTGTTGTTGCTGTTGCTGGAGCATTTCCAGAGCCAGCTCCAGATTCACTTTGGCATCCTCGTCCGCCGAATTCAGTTCCAACCCCTGCCGATACGCTTCCACCGCCTTCTGGAACTCCTGCTGCTGGAAGAAGGCATTTCCCATGTTGTAAAGCGTGCGGGGTTGCAGCTCTTCCCCCTCGCCAACAAGCGCCTGTTCGAACTCCTTCAAGGCGGTCTCGTAATCGCCCATCTTGAAGAGCGCATCCCCGACGTTGAAGTGCAACAACGGCGAATCCGGATTCTCCACCTGGGCATCCCGGTAGGTCTGGAGAGCTTTCTCGTATTCCCCCTGCTCGTACTGCTGTCTCGCCTTTTCCGCCTTGCTGGCCACTGGATCACCCACCGTCGCCCCGGTCAGCAATATCCAGAACAGACCCAACCCCGCAGTGCGCATAACCTGACTCCATCCCCTCCTCATGCGAAACGCCCCTTCCATTCCCGCTGGCGGCTTTTGCCGTCTCCTAGGAACGCTTCGACAAAGAGGCAGATCAACGCCAGCAGCAGCGGCATCTGGAACCGCTCCTCGTACTGGGTAAAACGAGTCGATCCGAACTCCTTCTGGTCCATCCCCGCGATCTGCTCCTTTATCGATTCCAGTTCTCCGCTCCCCAGACTACTGCGGAAGTAGTCCCCATCGGTGGCCAGCACCATCTGCTTGAGCACCTCCTCGTCCAGACGGGTCTTTACCGGTCCCCCCTGCCGATTTCGGTGGAAATCGACTCCTCCCTTTTCGTCCCGCACTGGAATCAGTTCCCCCGTCTGCGTGCCCATGCCGACGGCGAAGAGCCGCACCCCCTCCCCTGCCGCCGCTTCTGCGGCTTCTACCGGTTCCCCCACGTGGTCCTCCCCGTCGGTGAAGAGGACGATCACCTTGTGCTTGCGGTCTTCCTCGTCAAAACAACGGGCGGCCACCCGCACGGCGTCCCCGATAGCAGTCCCCTGCACCGGGATGGCGCCGGCGTCGATGATGTCGAGGAACATGTCGATCGCCCCGTAGTCGAGGGTCAACGGGCACTGAACAAACGCCTGGCCGGCGAACACCACCAGCCCGACTCGATCCCCTTCCAGTACTTCGAGCAACTCGCGAATCTGGTACTTCGCCCGTTCCAGGCGATTCGGCCTGACATCCTCTGCCAGCATGCTGCGCGACACGTCCAGAGCGACCACGACATCGACCCCTTTGCGTTGGGCCATGGCTAGCTTGGCGCCGAACTGCGGTCCGGTCAGCGCCAGAGTTGCAAAGAGCACCCCCACCAGCAACAGGAAAGCCTTCCCATACTGGCGTCCCCGGCTGACATTCCAGGTCAATCTCTCGATCATTGCCAGCCGGGCAAAGCGCATCAGCGCACGCCTCTTGGCAATCGTCGCCCAGGCCAGGAATCCGGCCAGCAAAGGCAAAACCAGCAGCAGCCAGAAGTTGATAGGTGTCCCAAAGCGCACGATCAGCCCCTCACAACGTTAGTGGATCTTGAGATCCGGCAGATCACGGAATTCGCCGAAAGCGAGTATTGGCCAGCGTTACTTCGACCAGTAGCAAGATCAATCCCGGCCACAGGAAATGGGCAAACCGCTCCGAGTAGTCGACGTGTACCCTGGTTTCAATCTCAGCCGTCTCGAGTTCCCCGATCTCGCGATAGATCTCCTCCAATTTCTTCTCACTCGTCGCCCGGTAGTATTGTCCTCCGGTGCGCCCCGCCACCTCCTTCAGCGTTTCTTCGTCGATCTCTACCTGCACCGTCTGGTAGCGGGTCCCGAAGACACCGCGCACCGGGCGACGGATGGTGCCGTCGCTGCCCACCCCAATCGTGTAGACCTTGACATCCACGGCAGCGGCCACATCGGCGGCGGTCAGTGGTTCGATCTCGCCTGCGTTGTTCACCCCGTCGGTGAGCAGAATGATCACCTGACTCCTCCCCTCCCCCTCGCGCAGCCGGTTGCACGCATTGATCAACGCCATGCCGATCGCCGTGCCATCCCATGCCTGGTCGGCGATCTGAATCCCCTCGAGGAATTCCAGCAGCACCGGGTAATCCAGGGTCAGAGGGCACTGAGTGAAACTCTCGCCGGCGAACACCACCATGCCGATCCGATCGCTCACCCTCCCCTCTATGAAATCGGCGACTACCTCCTTGGCAACCTGTAGCCGACTCTTCTGCCCTTTATCCAGATCGTTCAACTCCATGCTGGAAGAAACGTCCAGAGTCAACATGATATCGATGCCCTCGGCCGACATTTCTCTTATCTCTCGGCCCGCCTGCGGACGGGCCATGGCCAGCACCAGGCACCCCAATCCCAGCACCTTGAAGAGGATGAGAACGTGTCTGAGTCGAGTCGACCAGGTGGGACCGATCCGCTGCAGCACCCCCAGACCCGAAAAGCGCACGCTCCCCTGCTGTCTGCGGATACCGTCTACGTAGCGGTAGACCAGCAGCGGCAGCAGGAAGAGCAACAACAGCCATTCGGGAGAGGCAAAGCGAATGTCGGGCATCGGGCTACCTCATTCTCAAGAGGCATCCACCGCCGGGGCGGGTTGGGATTCAGACGAATGCGGCTCCACTTCCCGCTGCATTCGCCTCCTGCGTTCGGTGGCGAAACGGTCGATGGCGCGGAGGAGCGCCAGTCCACCCTCCGGAGCACGCCGAGCCCGATCCAACTCGGGCACCAGGCGCGCGAACTTCACCAGATCGGCTAAACTGAGATACTCCTCTGCCTCGCGAATGAGATCGTCACCCAGTTCCGCTCGCTTCAGGGAAGCGGAGATTTCGCCGGTCGTCTGTTCCATCGCCTCCACTTCCAGTGCTTGCTCCAGGAATCGTCTGAGATTGTCGGCCAGGAGCGAATAGAAAAACTTGAAATCCCCCTTCTCCAGCAATCCCATGCCGGCGATGCGGATAAATTCGGCGGCGTGGTCGACCGGCTCGGGGAGCGGTTCCTCCACCTCCCCTTTCCCCCTTCTGCGCAGCGCCCAGAAAATTCCGACCCCTATCAGAATGAGGATCGCCCCGACCAATAGAACCACCACCCACAGGGGAATGCCCCCGGGGATCACTACGGGCGGTTTGATATCCCGCAGATCTTTGTCATCCTCTGTGCGCGCGCTGACCACTTCGATATCGAAAGGCCGACTGGCGCGCACCAGCGTATCCCCGGCGGCCTGGATAAAATTTACTTCCAGCGGAGGAATGCGCCGCGTCCCCAATTCGTACACGCGCAGTTCGAAACGCTGAGTCGTCTCTACCCCTCCGTCAATCTCCAACGGCCCGGAACTGCCACCCGGACGCAGGGAGAATCCCTCGAGCCACTCCTCAGTATTCGGCAGCGCCGGCCGCATCTCCCGGCCGTGGCGCAACTGCACCGTCAGCTGAACCGGATCCCCCAATCTGACCGTGGTCGTATCGACCTGCACTTCGACCGCCGGCAGTTCGGCCAGCGCGGGGAGCACTCCTCCCAGCGCACAACAGCAGAACCAGACGCAGATGGGGATCCATCCACGACCTACCGATCGGCCCGGTTTCATCATCCCCCTTCGCCAGCTGCGCCATCCGCCGTTGCGGGTTCCTCCCTGGGCGGGGCCTGAGCCACGTCATCCAGTTCCAGGTCCAGATCCCCGAGCAACTCGGCGTCGATCCGATACACCTGTGGCGCTCCTCCGAGCATCAGATAGAGATTGCCCGATCCATCCTCACCCAACAGCGCTTCGGCCAACTCACCTCCCGCCCCGCTCAGGCGTATCCGCAGTGCTGGCTCCTCCAGCCCGAATCTGGCCAGGTCATCCCTCTTTTCAGCCGCAAACTCCTCCACTTCGATCTGCGCCAGGTCGGTCAACAGGCTATTCAGCTTCCACGACTTCGCCTCCCTCCGCTCCGGCGCCACGATCGTCCAGACATCCGCCGTGTCCTTCTCGGCAATCAGCGACATCCCCGCCTTCACTATATCGATGCGCGTCACCTCGTCCGTCGCGAACTTCACCGGCGTCTTGTTGCGCAGCTCGTCCGTTCCCTTCTGCAACCCCTTCACCAGGCTCGAATCGACGAGAAACACCTGGGGACTGCTCAGATCCCGCGCGTAGTAGTCACCCTCTTCGGCGGCGTGTCCGATTCGCAGCCTCTTTTCCGCCCGCTCCTCCCCCACCAGCAGCGACACCTCGAGAGTGGTGATCGGAGCCAGTCCAAACTCGTCCAAACTTTCGGAATCCGCCTCTTCTGCGACAAAACCTTCGGCATTCGCGTTCTTCAGGCGGTTGAGCAACCCATCCACCTCGGATTCGGTAGCCGGAGCCTCGACCGGCTCCTTCAGGGACCAGCCCTCCGCACCTTCCCTCACCAGGACGATTCGGCCGCCGGCAGAAGCCAACCGCACCTCCTCTACCTCTTCCTTTTCAAACGGCAAAACGCGGCGGTCCCTCAGATCGAAAAAGCCCTTGTCGAGATTGTCAAAGCGCCAGGCCCGCACCACGAAGATCTCCGGATTCTCCCCGCGCTGTTGCACATAGGTGTAGCGATCCGTGGGCGTGTCGTTGCCAAAGGCCACCGTGTCGAATGCTCCACTCTCGGTCTCCAGCAAAATTCCCAGACGCGGCACGTCCAGACCGTAGGGAGCGGCTATCTCCGGCTTGCCGACCGCGTCGGCGCTATCGACGATCACTCGCTCCCGCTCGGTCTCCTTGAGATTCTGCAGCAGGCGCTCGACCGCTGCCTGGTCAGCGGCATCCTCCACCGGGGCGGTCAGCGCCCAGTCTCCCCCCTTCTTCTCCAGAACGATAGTGGTATCACCGCGATCGACGACCAGACGCCGCGCCGCGCTCTCGGCGAAACTCAGCAGTTCCTTGCTCTTCTCAGCCGCCGCCTTGCGCTCCTCGCCCCCCTTGATCTCGTAGAAATAGACAAAGGCCAGCAGTGCCGCGAAAACGGCGCCGATCACCAGATTGGTCTTGAACTTCATCTCACATCTCCCTGCACTTCAAACGCTTTGCGAATCCACACCAGAATCGCCGCATTCACCACGAACACCGCGGCATAGATGAGCTGGATAGTCTCGTTGGGGATGACCCAGAAACCGACCACCGCACTCAGGATGGCCAGTACCAGGGCGGGGGCCCAGACCCAGCGCTCCCGCCGGAACAATCCATATCCACTGCCCGCGGAAAGCAGCGCCACCAACAGATAGCCCTCTCCGGCCAGCCAGTTCCCCTCGCTGATGCCGACGATCCCCATGGCGAAGAAGAAGACCGCATTGGCCAGAAAGTTGTACATCAACCAGGAGGTGAAACCGTCGGCGTAGTTTTCGTAACCCCGTCGCAACACCATGACCAGCCCCGAAAGGGCCACGGCGAAGGGCAGCACGAAGACCGATATCCAGAGAATCGTCTTGCTCTGTATATCCGCCAGGTTGATCGGATTGAAACGAGGGTTCTTCGGGGGGATGGTCAACTTGTCCTCCCCTTCGCTCAACCAGGTAACGCTGCCGACCAGCAGCTGGCCGTTTGCCTGCTGACCGAAGTACTGGTTGCTGGCGAAATCCGCATCCCCGATGACCACAATCCTGCTCTTCCCCTCCCCACCGAGGCTGGTATCTGCGTCTGCTTTAACCGCAACACCCAGAGAGATGGGCCCCCTCTGATCGACTTCCGCATCGAAACCGACCTTGCCCTCGCCACCGGTGAGAGGCCCCAGATCCTTCTCCGCCCAGCTGCTCTGATGGGTGAACAGCAGCTTCTCGATCTCCGGATTGAGCGTGCGATGAGCCGTGGGCGAAACCGAGCGAGCCCACGGAAAGAAACTCATCATCCCCTGGGATACCTTCTCGGTAACCGGATGCCTGGCGTAGTTGAGGACGACCGGCACCGATACGTCGGCCCCCATCATCTGGCCGATTCCGCTCAGGTCGACGACGAAATCCTGTCCCAATTCGACCGAATAATCATCCAGCAACCCTTCCAGGCCGGTCATCGGCCCGGGGTCGAGGAGAAAGAGTGCACTCCGCCCCTGCTGCAGATGTCGCCGTATCGCCTCGACTTCTGCCGGGGAGAAACGCGCCTGAGGGGACAGCACGGCGAGGATACCGGCGTCTTCGGGCACCCCATCCTGCACCGTCAGTCCGTCGATCACCTCGATATTCATCTCTCTGAGCCGGCCCTTGAGGATGCTGAAGCCATCCCCGTCCACCTGATTGAGATCCCCTTCGCCGTGTCCGCCGGTGAAGTAGATCTTCTGATCTTTCGCTGTCAGCGCCTTACGAATGGCATTGCTCAGCGCCTCCTCAGTCTGCTCGACGATCCGCTCCGTGCGCACCTGACCGTCCCCGGTCACCTCGATAACCGATGTGCCCAGTTCCCTGATGCCGTACTGTTTGACCTCCAGAGCGTTCTTCTGGGGATCGAGAAACTCGTACTCGAAATTGTGCGACAGGTAGCTATATTCCTCGAGGATGTCCTTTAAGCGCATCCCCTGCATTTCGTTCATAAAGGTCTTGACCTGGACGAACTGCCCTTTGTCTTCCAAAGGCTCCATCAGTTGATGGGTCTCCCCATCCAGCGTAAACAACGCATCTTCGGTCAGGTCCACCCGGTAGTGGTAGCGATCGCCGATGAAGTTGAGCAAACTCACGACCCCCAGCGACAGGACGATACCCAGACCGGCAGCCGCCAGGTCTCTCAGGCTCCAGCGCCCCTTGCGCGAAACGACCAGCATCCCCAGCAGAGCGACCGCAGCCGGCATGATCACCACCGTGAGCCAGAAAATCACATCGCTTTGGCGTTCGGTCAAAGAGATCGGATTGTGACCCGGCTCGCGTGGACGAATCGAAATCAGGCTCTCGTCCTCTGCTGCCCAACTCAGAGCATTGAGCACCAAATCACCGTTCCCCTGATAGTCGAAAAACTGATTGGTGGCGAAGTCCGAGTCCCCAAAAACCACCAGGCGCCCCCCGTCCTCCCCTTTTGACGCCACCGCCACGGCCAGGGAGATCGGTCCGGGACGGTCGACCCCCTCGTCCATCTTGACCTTTCTTTTTCCCTTTTCCGCCAGCACGCTCAGATCGGTCTCCGCCCATCCCTGTTCGCTCGTCAGAACGATCTCGGCCCCTTCCAGATCACCCCGGATGCCGGCTGAAAACTGCACCGAGCGTCCCAGCTGATAGAAAGTCATCATCCCGCGATGTTTCTCCGTAACCGGATGATCTCCGTAGTTGACCGCCACCGGCGTAGTGAAATCCAGACCGAAAAGCGAACCTATGCCACTGGTGTCGATGACGAAATCGTCTCCGATTTGCACCCCCCACTCCGCCAGTAAACCCTCCAAACCGCTGTTGTACAATGGATCGAGAAAAGCCAGCACCGATCCACCTCGTTCCAGATAACTGCGGACAGCGTCCACCTCATTGGCCAGGAAAGAAGCTCGCGGCCCGGCGATCACCAGCGCGGCGCAGTCCTCAGGGACCGCCCCCTCGCGCGCCAGAAACAGCGAGTCCTCGACCACATAGCCGAACTCTTCCAGTCGCTCTTTCAGCAGACCGAGCGAATGTGGCTCCTGCCCCGGACCGGTCTCCCCGTGCCCCACGGTAACGTAGATCACCTGCGCCCGGTCCCGTACCGCCTTGAGCAGCGCGTTGGTGATCTCCTTCTCTTTGAGTTCGGTGATCTTCTGCTGCTGGTCATCGCTTTCGATAACCAGGGTATTGTACTGCCTGATGCCATAACTGCTGGTGCGCTCCGGATCGAAGTCGGGATCGATAAATTCGAAACTGAAGTGACCGCTGCGGATATCGTATTCCTTCAGCAACCCCTCCAGCTTTTCGTCGCTCCCTCCCTCCATGAAAGCCAGTGCTCTGACATCCTCTTCCAGTCCTTCCAGAGTCTGCACCGACAGATCCGACAGGCTGTGCAGTTTTCCCTCGGTCAAGTCCAGGCGCTGGGGATACCGGTCGGCCAGGAAATTGACCATGGCCACGATGCCCAGCACCATGATCCCTCCCCAGAAGGCGTTGATCCAGCGGCTGTACTGACGAAAGAGATCGGGATTCAGCAAGCCAGCCACAATGACCAGCACGAGTCCCACAGCGACGTTGGCGATCGGCGCGTATTCGGCCTCCGGATTGAGCAAATAAGCGAGCCCGCCTGCCAGGACCAAAGCCGCGCCCAGCAGACTGAGCGGAATGGTGTACGACTTCATCCTAGCGTCTCCATCTTCTCGATTCGAGGACTCGGGTGGTCAAAAACAGACAGAAGAAAATGAAACTCAAGTAAAAAATGACGTCCTTGGTGTCGATGACGCCGCGCTGGAAATCCTGCAGATGTTGTATGAAGGAGAGATACTGCAGGATCTTGGCCGCCGTCGGCCCGGCAAAGCTGGCCGACCAGTCGATCAGCCACAGCATCAACAGCATGCCGAAGGAGAGCAAAACGGCGACGATCTGATTCTCCGTCAAAGCCGAGGCGAGAACGCCGACCGCGATGAACGCCCCCCCCAGCAGCAGATAGCCCAGATAGGCGGAGAAGATCGGCCCCCAGTCGGGCGACCCATACGCTTCCAAAATGAAGCAGTAGACCAGGGTCAGAGCGACGATGATCGAGTAAAGCGAGAGACAGGCCAGAAATTTCCCCAACAGCATCTGCGCGGTGGAGATCGGCGAGGTCATCAGCAGTTCGATCGTGCCGTTTTTCTTCTCCTCGGCGAAAAGCCGCATGGTCAGCATCGGCACGACCAGCAGCCAGATGAAATCCATCACCCCGAAGAATTGGGTCACCACCATCTCGTTGAGGTTGAGGTTGGGCATACCCTGCGCCCCCATCATCTGCGACCGCTGGGCAAACTGCAGACACCACCAATTGAACTGCATCAGGATATTGCGAAACAAGTATCCGGAGAGAAAGAGGAACACTCCGGCGATCACATAGGCGACCGGTGAGACGAAGTAGGACCTCAATTCCTTGGAATAAATGGCAAATAGATTACGCATCTCAGGCACTCACCTCCTCTGTAGTCAGCCGCAGGTAGATATCTTCCAGCGTCATATCCAGGGGCCGCAGTTCGCGCAGACCGAAACCACCGTCGATCACCTTGCGGGCCAGCTCATCGCGCACGTCCCGATCGGCGACGGTGGCAACGGTATAAATTCCCTCTTTTTCCCCATCCCCGCTTTCGGCGATCACCTCCACCACTCCATCGATCGACTGCAATAGCGGCTGCACCTGTTCGACCGGGCCACTGATATGGGCGCGCAGCGACTCCCCCTCCTTGAGCTCCGCCATCAGGCTCTCGGGGGTTCCCTCACCCACGATGCGCCCTTCGTTGATGACGACGATCTTCTCGCAGGTCATGCCGACCTCGGGGAGAATGTGGGTGCTGAGAATGACCGTGTGGTCGCTCCCCAACCCTTTGATCAGCTCGCGGATCTCTATAATCTGCTTTGGATCGAGTCCGACAGTCGGTTCGTCCAGGATGAGCACCTGCGGGTTGTGCACCAGCGCCTGTGCCAGCCCGACCCGCTGCTTGTATCCCTTCGACAGATGACCGATCACCGTATGTCGATGGTGGGCGATGCCGGTCTTCTCCATGGTCTCGTCCAACCGCCCGTTGAGCTGTCCTCCGGGGACGCCCTTGATCTTGGCCACGAAACGCAGATAGGAAAGCACCGTCATATCGTTGTACAGAGGAGGCTGTTCCGGCAGATAACCGATCCGTTTGCGCACCTCCATCGACTCCTCGACGACGTCGAAACCGGCCACGCTGGCCGTCCCTTCCGACGGCGGCAGGTAGCAGGTGAGGATCCGCATAGTGGTCGTCTTACCGGCCCCATTCGGACCGAGGAACCCCAGAATGGTCCCCTCCTCGACGCGGAAAGTGGCATTTTCGACGGCGGCCACCTCGCCGTAGTATTTGGCTAAATTGTTTACTTCGATCAAAGGGACATCCTCCTTCAGAATGTCTAAGTGAGACGAATTTCCTGTAGTTCCAGTCCGTCGCGTTTCCGCAGCTTCGTTCCTTTACACTCAGAGACGGCGCATGCGGGTGCGGAAAAACTGGACCAGTGGTTCGATGTAAGACTTGGTGGAATCGATGAAAATCTCGTCGATACCCAGTTTGCGAAATGCTCTACTTCGTTGCTCCTCTTCCCCGCGTTGCTCTTCGGCGAACCGTTCCCTCACCCGCGGATTGCGCGTATCGACCAGCAGTTGGCCTCCGCTTTCGGCATCCTGCAAACTGATAAACCCCACATCCGGCAGCTGGCGCTCACGCGGATCGAACAGATTGACGGCGATCAGATCGTGGCGTCGGGCAACCAGTTGCAGAACCCGTTGGTAGTCGGCGTCCAAAAAATCCGAGAGGATGAAAACCACGCTGCGCCGATGAATCACCCGCTCTAAATATTCCAGCGCTCCGGCTATCGATGTTCCCCGGCCCTGCGGCTGGAAGTAGAGCAACTCGCGAATCACCCGCAGCACGTGTTTGCGCCCCTTCTTGGGCGGAATAAAAACCTCCACTTCGTCGGTAAAAATCAGCAGCCCGACCCGGTCGTTGTTCTTGATTGCCGAAAAGGCCAGCAACGCCGAAATTTCGACCCCTACCTCCCCCTTCATCTGCTCTTCGCTGCCGAAAGCACCAGAGGCGCTCGCATCGACCACCAGCATGACGGTCAGCTCCCGCTCCTCGTCGTACATCTTGACGAAGGGAGTGCCGACCCGAGCGGTCACGTTCCAGTCGATGCTACGCACGTCGTCTCCCTGCTGATACTCCCGAACCTCGGCAAACTCCATCCCCCTTCCCTTGAAGACGGAGTGATACTCGCCGGCGAACAGCTCGTTTACCACGCTGCGCGTCTGGATCTCGATCAGCCTGACCTTGTCGAGAATCTCCTTGGGGATCACCGTCTCTTACCGATCTTGGTGTACAGCCATGAGGGACGGCCCTTTCAGAACCAATGAAGCGCTTTGGGGAAAGTCCCGCTCTCCCAAAACGGTCATGGAACTTCGATGTGATCGAACAGTTGCTGAACGATCTTCTCGGCATCGATCTCTTCGGCCTCTGCCTCGTAGCTGACGACAATGCGATGCCGCAGCACGTCCGCCCCCACTGCCTTGACATCCTCGGGCGTCACGAACCCGCGGCGGCGGATAAAGGCGTGGGCCCGGGCCGCGCGGGTCAGAAAGATAGTGGCCCGGGGAGAGGCGCCGTATTCGATGAGCCCCTCCATATACTCCAGCCCGGCTTCGGCCGGAGAACGGGTAGCGTGGACCAGTTCGACGACGTAGTCTTTGACTTTATCGTCCATATAGACCAGTTCGACCGCCTGGCGCGCACGCTGTATCTCTTCCAGCCCGATGGTTGGCTCTATCTCGATTTCGCCTCCATCCGCCATCCGCTCGAGGATCTGGCGTTCCTCCTCCTTGGATGGGTATCCCACCTTCACCTTGAGCATGAAGCGATCGATCTGCGCCTCAGGCAGTGGATAGGTCCCTTCCTGCTCGATCGGGTTCTGCGTCGCCATGACCAGAAAGGGATCGTCGAGGGGATAGGTCTCGTCGCCGATGGTCACCTGGCGCTCCTGCATGCATTCGAGCAGGGCGCTCTGCACCTTGGCCGGCGCCCGGTTGATCTCGTCCGCCAGGACCAGATTGGCGAAAACCGGACCTTTCTTGGGCACGAAACTCCCCGATTGCTGGTTGTAAATCATGGTGCCCGTCAGGTCTGCAGGCAGCAGATCGGGAGTGAACTGAAGGCGCTTGAAACTCGCCTGGATAATCCTGGCCAGAGTGGAAACGGTCAACGTCTTGGCCAATCCGGGCACTCCCTCCAGGAGGATGTGGCCACTGCACAGCAGGCCTATCAAAAGACGCTCGACCATGTAACGCTGACCGACGATGACCTGATCCATCTCTCGCAAAATGCGGTCTATCAGCAGACTCTCCTGCTGGACCCGTTCGCTGATAGCATTGATATCTACACTTTTTTGCATGGCACCGATAATGGAAAAAGGAACAAAGCCCGGACCTCCCGAGGGACCGTCCGAAGACATACAAATCTCCGAACAGACTTCCCCCACGAAAAGACAGAGGCGGCATGTTGAAGGAAATAGAGGAAATTCAAACGATTATTTTCAGGGTTCGGCATCGACCCCAGGCACATCTTTTCACTCTCCGAGCTACTGTCTCTTGACAGCTAAGATTGTGCGTGGAAAACAGCCCACTGAAGAGAGCTCAACCCCCAGATTAAAGGATCAAGAGACACTACTGCCGCGACAGCGAAAATACTGCCCGACTCTGCCGGAGAGAGACATCCAGCGGAATCGAGATGCCACGGCACTACTTTTGAGCAGAAGCGTTCCCGTCCTGGAACTCCACCCACTCCTCTGGATCGCGACCGACATTGGGAAGCAGGCGCCGAGCGCTGGCGGCCAGCTCGGAGTTGGGATACTCGTCGATGACGCGCTGATAGGCCAGACGTGCCTGCTCCAGATCGTGGAGGTATTCTTCGTAAATAAAAGCGATCATGAACTGGGCTTCATCCGCCTGGTCGCTGGCCGGATAATTCTCCAGCAGGCGATTGTAATGGGAGATCGCCCCCCGCATATCCCCCTTCTGCTGGGCGATCATGGCGAGTTGCTTGAGCGCCTTCGGGGCCAGTTCGTGCTGCGGGTATCGCTCGAGGAAAGCCGTGAATTTTTCGATGGCCAGTTCCTGAGTGGACGACTCGGCAGCTGCAATCTCGGCAGCTGCAAAAATCTCCACTGGGCTCTCTTCTCCACAGCCACTCATCCCCCCCAAAACCAACCCGAGCCCGATGATCACCAGCGTTTTAAAAATTGTCATAGCGTTATTAAGACCATGAATTCTCCGACAGGTTCCCGATTCTTGCCGGACGCCTCAAACAGCGCGGTTTCCAACAAATTTCGTCAATCCTTTTTTGCTGCAGTCGATTTCGATTCGCTCTTGCTACTCGATTTCGATTCACTCTTGCCATTGCTCGAAGAGCTGGAATTTTTCTCGGCGTTGGCCGCTTTTTGGTACCCTTCACTGCGGTAGTCGGTGATGTAGAATCCCGAGCCCTTGAACAACAACCCCCCACCGCTGCTTATCAATCTCTTGACCCGTCCTCGGCACCCCTTCTGCGGACAGTTCTTTAACGGTTCGGCGGTTATACTCTGAAATTCTTCAAATAAATGCCCACATTTCTGGCACTCGTATTCGTAAGTCGGCATATGCTTCATCCAGAGGAAAGAGAAAAGTCCACGAACTTCCTAAACCTATAGAAAATAAAAACTCAGCCGCGCTGCGCAAGAGTTTGGCATGCACATGCGCTCAGATTCTGGAAATTGAACTCCCCGGCATTCCTTCATTTACTCATCCCTCCTCAGCTCTTCCTCCGGGAGATCTGCTCGGGGGAGATCCGGATCGCCATCGGAGATATACATTTCAATCGGAGAAAGATCCGGGAGATCGCGACTTTCCAGGGGGCGGATCCTGCCCCTTGGATCGATCTTCAGCAGCGCCAGTTCCCCGTTTGTCCGCCTGTCCCTAACAAAACTGATGGAACCGGACGCCCCGTCAAAATCCCGCACTGCGGCAAGCCAACCGCGCAGCGCTCCGGCAACCTGTTGTCCCTCTCGCCAGCCGTTTACCACCAGACTGGCTGCGTCGTAACCGTAAGCGGCGTACCCGACGTCCCGCGCAAAGCGACGGCGAAAGGCATCGATGAACTTCCGGGTGGCCGAGTGCGTCTCCTGATATCCCGAAACGAAGATCGCCCCTTCGATATTTTCGCGGTCTCTCGAGCGCATCTGCCGAATCGCCTCCGGCTCGTACCAGATGTCATTGCCCAGAATCTGCGTCTCCAACCGGTGGAAGCGCAGTTGTTGTGGGATTCTCTCTGCATCTTCAAAACTTTCGACGATAATGGCAATGGCGTCGATGGAGTCGATGAAGATTTCCGAAGAATCGGGAGGGGCTTCCTCTTCCTCCTCCTCTTCCACACTTCCGGTGATCTCCTCCTCTCCCTCCAAACCGGCCAGCAGTTCCGTTAAGAAGGAGGGCTCCTCTTCCACCTGAACCGAATCATCTACCGTCCACTCGAGCGAATCGACCACCGCCAGCGTATCCTCCGGAGGGGGCATCAGGCTGAACCCCACTTGCCGAATGCTCTCGAAGACATGCCTGAAATCCTTGGTCACTTCGGGAACGTACCAGTCGACGTGGACCACCTCTCCTCCATTGGCAGCGGCGACCCGCGAAAATTCCCGTTCGAAATTCCATCCGTAGTCGGTGAGAGGAGCGATGACCACCAGATCCTGCAACCCGAGTACCAACGTGGCATATTCCCCCAATGCCTGAGCCTGGACTTCGGGAATCGCGTGCAGCTGAAAAATATTTTCCCCAAGCAGATCCAGGCCACTCTGATCCGCCAATGGCGCGATCAAAGGGATTCCGGCCGCCTCGGCCACCACCGCGGCGGCAACGCAATCGCTGCTGAAAACGGGCCCAACAATCGCCAGAACTCCCTCTCCATCGATCAGACGCCGAGTTTGTTGAACGACCCGCAGCAGGCGACTGCTTTCGATCTCATCGATCGGGAGATTCCCATATTCAATTCCGATATCGGCAACGACCAGTTCAAAAGGTTCTCCCGCCTGCTCGTTGGCAAGCTGTACACCGGCATAGAGCTCTTCACCAACCTGGCGCTGAAACCCCGTTCCCGAAAGAGGAAGTAGCAATCCCAGGCGCGGTATTTCTCCCTCCTTATAACCGGACGTTTCTTCCCCGGCGGGGATAGGTAGTACCCAATCCTCCCCACCTATACTGGCGGGGTTCCCCCCCTCCGCCTCGTATCCCACGGCAGCCATATTGGAGAATATCCCCTCTGGAACCTCGTCCAGATATCGCTGCATGGCGATCTGACTCTGTGCTTCCCACCCCAGACGCCGGTACCAGCGTCCCTCTCCGAAAAGGAGCGACTCCCGCAACCGGTTTTCTCCAATCGCGGCCCGGACATTAGCCACTCCCTCCTCATTGATGGAACCATTTTTTACAATAGCCGCCAACCGTTCGGCAGCCTGGGCCTGCAAAAGGAGTGGAGCGGGAGAAGCCATGATGCGCCCGTATTGCATGGCAGCTTCGGCATAGCGCCGCAGCACGTAATAGCAGTCACCGGCCAGCAAACGGGCGTCCGCTACGTAACGACTATCTGCAAACCGCTTCTCGAGTGCTCTAGCCACCTCCAGTGCCGGAGCATATTCGCGCAGCCGGAAGAGCACCTTTCCCAGCATAAGCTGGCTGGCGCTCGAGCGCTGATGGAGAGGGAATTCCAGCAGTTTCTGAAACTGCTCGCGCGCCTGCTGGAAATTCTGCTTGCGATAGGCACTCACCCCGCGGGTGAACAGCTTCTCGGCCTCGGAGGAATAGGCTAATTCGCGCCGACCGGTGCGATCCCCTTCTGCTGGTGTCATCCCCAGGAAAAAGAGGAGGAATGTAAGCGGCATTACCAAACTGCGCGTCATCGGCAATTTCCATTCATATTCGAACAAAACAATTTTGGCCAATCGAATGAACTCCATCATGGCGAAAAGGTAGAGGCGCCGTTACCAAGTGTCAAGCGACCTTGTCAGCGACTTGGGTGACGAGTATATTTTTGGTAATTCCGCACCACCAAAGGCTGGTTGCGGTTTCCCCCTCACTTCTTTCATCCCTCTCTTTCCTCCGGAAAATCGCATGGATGTACGCGCCGAAAAAATGGGACTCGACCCGGAAAAATTGCGCCAATTTCTGGCCGAACAGCTCAACGCCGAAAACCCGCCCCAACCCGACCCAGCAGGAGGCGAATCGGGCCCAGATGTCACTCCTTCCAAAGAGAGCTTCGAGTTTGACTTGAAGCCGGAAGAGTTGGAGGCCTATCTCGATCAATACGTCATCAGGCAGTACCAAGCCAAAGCCATACTCGCGACCAAAATTTGCACGCATTTCAACCGTCTAAGTCTTCCTCCCGATGAGGACGAGGAAATCATCGGCAATATCAAGAACAACGTGCTGATGATCGGTCCGACCGGCGTCGGCAAAACCTACCTCATTAAGCTGATCGCGCGCAAACTCGGCGTTCCCTTCGTCAAAGGGGATGCGACCAAGTTCAGCGAAACAGGCTACGTCGGAGGCGATGTTGAAGATCTGGTAAGAGAGTTGGTACGCGAAGCCGATGGCGATATCGAGCGCGCCCAGTACGGTATCATTTACATCGATGAGATCGACAAAGTCGCCTCATCGCGGAACCAGGTCGGGCCCGACGTCTCCCGCTCCGGAGTCCAGCGTAACCTGCTCAAGCTGATGGAGGAGACCGAGGTCGACCTGAAAGCGCCGCACGACATCGCCTCGCAAATGGAGACGGTGATGCAGATGCAGCGCACCGGCAAGATCGAGCACAAGAAGATCAACACTCGGAACATCCTCTTCATCGTCAGCGGAGCATTTTCAGGCCTGGAAGAGATCATAGCTAAACGCCTCAACCAGGGAGCCATAGGTTTCCGTTTCGAGGCGGGGACATCGGCGGCGAACCCACAGATAGGCAAGGAAGAGCTATTCGGGCAAGTGCGTGCTGAAGACCTCATTGAATTCGGCTTCGAGTCCGAATTCATCGGCCGCCTGCCGGTGGTCGCCGTGCTTCACACTCTTTCGTGCGAAGACTTATTGGCCATTTTGCGCAATCCCAAAAGTAGCGTCATCCTCTCCAAAAAGAGGGACTTCCGCGCCTACGGCATCGACATCGAATTCACCGACGAGGCTCTGGGCTTGCTGGCCGATCGCGCCTTTGAGGAACATACTGGAGCCCGAGGACTGGTCGGCGCTCTGGAAAAAGCACTGCTCAACTTCGAAAAAAAACTCCCATCGGTAACCATCGACCGCTTTACCGTTACCCCGGATCTGGTCACCGACCCCGACGGCAGCTTACAGCGGCTGCTGGGAGAGACTTCGCTGGAAAGCTTCCTCGGTCAATTTAGCGACACCCACGATATCAAACTCCACATATCACCAGAGGCGATCGACCTTTTAAAAGAAAAGGCAAAAGAACAGGAGACGACGCCAGGGGGATTGTGCACTCAGCTCTTTGCCGACTACGGGCACGGATTGCGTCTGGCCGGGCAGCAAGAGTTCGAAATCACCGCCGAGATGATCCGCAATCCCCAGGAATCACTCAACGCCCTGATAAAGGAGTTTTACAGCAGCCGTGATTGATCTCCCCGGCTGGTCTCTCACTTCAGACCAAACTTTTTCTCCTTGCGATAGAGCGTACTCAGACCGATCTGCAGGATCTCCGCTGCCCGCCGCCGATCGAAATTGACCGTCTTTAAAGTCTCTAGGAGGACGATCTTCTCAATCTCTTCCATACTCATCCCAACGCGGAAATTCATGCCCGGCAGTTCCCGCTCATGGCGGTTGATATAGCGGGGAATGTCGTCCACTTCGAGCTGTCCCTCGTGAGTGCACATGACGACCATTCCCTCGATACAATTCTTCAGCTCGCGCACATTTCCCTGCCAATCATACTCCAGCAACAGATCGAGGGCATGGGACCGGATACCAACTATTTTCTTGTCATTCTCTTCGGCAAACTGATGGATGAACTCATCAGTTAAGAGCGGGATATCCTCCCGGCATTCGCGCAGTGGAGGAACTTCGATAGGAACCACGTTCAACCGATAGAACAGATCCGCACGATAGGTTCCCTGGGCAACCATCTTCTCCAAATTTCTGTTGGTTGCCGCCAGTAGTCGCACATCCACTTTTCGCGTCTGCGTTCCTCCCACCCGTTCGAACTCACTCTCCTGGATAACCCGCAGCAGCTTTACCTGAGTGGCCGGGGGGATATCTCCCACTTCGTCGAGAAACAGCGTTCCCTGGTCGGCCAGTTCAAACCGTCCCTTGCGCGCTGCGGTTGCTCCGGTGAACGCTCCTTTCTCATGGCCGAACAACTCGCTCTCCACTATCCCTTCGGGCAGCGCTCCGCAGTTCACCTCGACAAAGGCGTTATCTCGTCGTCGGCTGCGCTGGTGGATCGCCTTGGCCACCTCCCCTTTCCCCGTCCCTGTTTCGCCGACGATGAGAATGCTGGCCCGAGACTGGGCCACCTGCTCAATCTGGCCGTATATCCGCTGCCAGGCCGACGACCGTCGGGTAATTCCACCCAGGCGATACCGCTCGTCCAGGCGTCGCTGCAGGTCGGCGACCTCGCCCACCAATTGCTGATAAGACATGCCGCGCTCCAGCACGGCCCCAATTTTGGGCAGGCTCAAAGGGCGCAGTTGGCAATCGTATGCCCCCTGACGCATCGCCTCTATCCCCAACTCGATCTCCTCCGGTCCGGCGACGACGATGCCACAAATCTCCCGATTGCGTTGCCGCCCCACCTGCTGGAGCCGCAGACCATCGATGTGCTCCTCCTTCAGACCGCAAATGAGTGCATCAACCGGCTCCGCATCCAAAATATCGTATGCGCTCTGCCCCTCTCGCGCCCACATCACCTCAAAGTTCTGGCGCTCCAGATAGGCCACCAGTTCCTTAGCCTCGGCAAATTCGGGCATTACAACCAGCACTCTGGGCTGCTGGCCTCGGTTCGTTGCACTCAAAGGCTTCCGCTTTCAGGTAATGGGGTGCCGGAGTTATGAGGTCGTCTTAGAATCCCCGATGATTCCCAAACACCGACGAAAAAGGCAAGCATTTCGCACCATCTCAGGCGGCACGACGCACCTTCTCTTGGGCAAAACTGGCAATGAAAACCTGGGACAGGTCGTCGACCAGGATGAACTCCATCTTCCGACGCACGTTGGCGGGAAGTTCCTCAAGATCTTTCTCGTTGCGCCGTGGCAGGATCAGCGTGTGCAGTCCCGCTCGATGGGCAGCCAAAACCTTCTCCTTGATGCCTCCTACGGGAAGAACTCGTCCCCGTAGCGTCACTTCTCCGGTCATGGCCAGATCCTTGCGAACCGGCCGCTCGGTCAGCAGAGAGAGCAGGGCCGTTGCTACGGTGACTCCGGCGGAAGGTCCGTCCTTGGGTACGGCCCCGGCCGGAAGATGGACGTGGATATCCTGTTCGGCAAAAAAGTCCTGCTCAATGTCCCACTCACTCGCCTTAGTGCGCACATAGGATAGCGCTATCTGGGCCGACTCCTTCATCACATCTCCCAGCTGGCCGGTGAGAGTCAAGCCCTTTCTTCCCTTCATCTTGGTCGCTTCGACGAGCATCACCTCCCCCCCAAAGGGGGTCCAGGCCAGCCCGGCGACGATACCCGGACTGGAAATCTCTTCCCCAATGGTCAACTGGACTCTCTCCGAACCCAGCATCCCATGCAGGTCCTCCCTATGAACGGCAAAAGTACCCCGCTTCCCCTCTACTACCTTACGGGCGATCTTGCGGCAGATGCGGCCTATTTCCCGCTCCAGATTGCGAACTCCCGCCTCCTGGGTATAGCCGCGGATCAAACCCCGAAGCGCTTCGTCTTCAATCTCCACCTTGCGCCGCCCCAAACCGTGCTCCTTCAACTGCCTGGGCAGCAAATGGTTTCGGGCAATCTGCACCTTCTCGCCCTCGGTGTATCCCGAAAGCTGGATCACCTCCAGTCGATCTCGCAGAGCCGGAGGAATCGTCTCCAGCTGATTGGCCGTAGCGATGAAAGTTACCCGTGACAGATCGAAAGGCACATCCAGATAGTTATCGCTGAAAGAGAAATTCTGTTCGGGGTCGAGCACCTCGAGCAGGGCCGCCGCCGGGTCGCCGCGGAAATCGGCTCCGACTTTATCGAGTTCATCGAGCATGAAGATCGGGTTGTTGGTCCCCGCCTTGCGCAGTCCCTGGATTATGCGACCGGGCAAAGCGCCCACATAGGTACGCCGATGACCGCGAATCTCCGATTCATCGTGTACCCCACCCAGTGATATGCGCACGAACTTGCGTCCCAGCGCCCGGGCGATCGATCGCCCCAGTGAAGTCTTGCCTACCCCTGGAGGGCCGACAAAGCAAAAAATCGGTCCTTTTGAATCCTTTTTCAGCTTGCGGACGGAAATGTATTCCAGGATGCGCTCTTTAACTTTTTCCAATCCATCGTGGTCGGCATCGAGGATGCTGTGGGCTCGGTGGATATCGATGCGTCCTTTCGAGCTTTTTTTCCAGGGAAGGGCCGTCATCCAGTCCAAATAAGTGCGCGCCACCGTGTACTCTGCCGCGCCGTTCGACATATGGCGCAAACGTTCCAGCTCCCGCTCTGCTTCTGCGAGCGCTTCTTCGGGCAAACGGGCCTTGGAGATCTGGTTGTGCAACGCCTCGATCTCATCATTCTCGTCTTCCCCTAGTTCCTTCTGGATGATGCGCATCTGCTCCCGAAGAAAATGCTCTCGTTGGATCTGACCCATCTCCTCCTGAACCTGGTTCTGGATCTTTTGCCCCATCTCGAGAACGGATAGTTCCCGGTTGAGCAGCACAGTCAACTGTTCCAGTCGCCCCCGCACCGATTTTTCTTGCAGAATTTCCTGTTTCCCCTGGATATCGAGATCTATCCCCGATGCGATGAAATCAGCCAACTGAACCGGCTGTTTTTCCAGATTTATCGCCGTCACCTGCAGTTCATCCCCCATCGCAGGAACCAGAGAGCTCATCTTCTGGAACTGCTGCGAGAGATTTTGCGCCAGAGCCATTTCCTGCTGATCTCCCAGTGCGACCTCTCCCAGCAATTCTGGCTCAGCGATCAGATACGGTTTCTCCTGGAGAAATTTAGTGAAAGTTACTCGCTTGATGCCGCGCACCAGAATTTGCAGATGATTGTCGGGCAGCTTGAAAACGCGGTGTATGACGGCCACCACCCCAACAGGATAAAGGTCTTCCGGGCCCGGTTCTTCTATCTCCACATCCCGCTGCGCTGCTACGGCGATCAGGCGCGAACCTTCCAATGCCTGATTGACCAGTTGCAGGGATCCCTCGCGCCCCACCAACAGTTGGGTGGGAACTCCGGGGAACAAAACCATATTGCGCAGGGGTAGAACCGGTAATTGTTCGGGAATTTCGACGTCCAATTTCTGCGTGGGATCAACCATGATTTGACCTCAGATTTGTTTGAAAGCAAATAACTCCTGCCCCCTTTAATGCAATTTCTGTACCTGCCTGGTTTTACCGTCGTCGAGAAAACAAACTGACAAAAAACTGCCATTATGACACGACACACCTCCCTCAAGTGCCTGCCCGGTATGTCACCTATCGCCTCTCTTCACCCTCGTTTGCACTTGCAGTCCCCCTGCTTTTTTTATATAATACAATGAATTAAGAGCCTCATGTCCGTTTTTCCGATGTGATTGTTATCCGGCAATTCGGTGAAGTGCTCTTCATCTACGGGTTTTCACTTTCTCTATTCTTTTTTGCCTCCATCGGCCCGTCGCCACCTCAGCCGCAGGCCAACGCCCCGGGATTTGAAGCAGGGAATTGCTATCGGCGATTTCCCTGGTTTTTCTTTGTCCAAAGGATCTGTCACCCGATGTTCAACTTCCTGACGCGCAAGAAAAAACAGGAAAGGGCCTTCAACCCCACCCAGGAACTCGACCGCCTGAGTGAACTCAGCCCTCCTTCTTCCCTAGTTATTCTCATAAAAAAAGGGGAGGAAAAGAAGGAAGGAGAGGATATGGGCAGGGCGTTTTTCCTGCGCCGCGACAAGAAGCTCTACACCGAAGGCTCAAACCTCTACATCACCACGCCCGACAATCTGAAGATCGCCAGGGATCAGAATCTGTCTTCTCAGATGGTATCTCTGCAGTTCTTCCACCGGCGGGTTCCCTACCGGCTCGAATGTCGCATCGTCGGCCGCTTCCGGCTCCTTCCCGAAGTAGTAGAAACCCTTGATTTCAACGCCAAAGCCGCCTTCAAACTCATCCCCACCAGCCCGCTGAGAAAACAGGACAAGCGCCAATTCTATCGCTACACGCTCAAAAACTACGGGGACTCGCGCATCCCCCTTACCACGCATATCACCTTTGACTCCTTCCTGAAGATAACTGATAAGGAGTTCCCTGCCGACGGTCAGCCTCCGATGCTGATCAACGATATGAAGATCTTTCCCGATCACGCAGAGACGGGAAAGCCGCAGTTTGCCACCAGAGATGCGATCAACCAGTTCCGCGATATCATGCTCAAAAAGCCGCCGCATGACCGCTTTGTCAACGTCAGCAAGGTCAAAAAAGACGACTCCGGCGGCATGGTGCGCAGGAAAGACGAAGAGTTGCTCCTCGGAGAGAGCCCTATCCTGGGCCTGGAAATGGAATCCTTGCGGGACGTCCTCTATCTAAAGAAATCTGCCAAAGCCGGGTTCCAAAAAGGCAAGGACAATCCGTACAATCTCCATCCGGGAGAACGGATCCTCACCCATTTCGTCCACGATCGCAAATACTATACGATGGTGTGTGAACTCATGGAGGGACGCACACAGCAGGAGGTGGTGCGCCCTCTCGAATTTCCCACCGAAGAATCCGGGCTCCATATCGAAATGATAGATTACAGCGTCGGTGGTATTCTCGTCGAGAGCAGTCCCGACCTGCTCAAACTCATCCTGGGAGAAAAGTGTCCTCCCGATATCGAGAAAGAGGCCGATTTCTCCGGCAACTTCTGGGAGAAGATCTTCGAAGAGTTGCGCAAACCGATGATCCACCTGACGTTTTATCCCCGGTTGTATTTTCCGGATGCGGTCAGAAAATACAGGCCCGAACTGCCCTTCAAGGTCACGGTAGTCGCCCAGGTCGTCCGCACCAATGTCCAGCAAAGCGGCGAACGGCGCACCCTGCAGCACGGTCTACAGTTTGCCTATGAACCCCAGGGGATTCCTCTGGCAAAAGACGAGATTGTCGACTGGCGCTACACCCGCAACGTCAGGGACAATGAGCACTTCCAGAACATCCACAGCAAGCTGAGCGGCCTGTACGGATACCTCGAGAACCAGAGCCTCACAAGTGGGGCCACCGGAGCCCGCCAGCGGCGTCCTCCCCCTTCTTCTGAATAAACCAGAATACACAGTCCTTCTTTTGCAAAAAGAGATCCCATCCGCTTGAAAGGCGGATGGGATCTCTTTTTGCAGCGGAATTCCCCTCTTTCAGGGCGTTTTTTCAACCCCCTTCTTCTTTCCTCTTCTTGGCTTCCTGGCGTCCCTTGAAGGCACCTTTGACCTTCTCATCGACGAATTTGTGCTGCTGTTCGGCGATCCGTTTCTGGACTGAAGCCTGCAGTTTCTCGCTCTTGACTTTCTCATCCTCCGGTTTCTCGTCCTCGCGGAATCGCTTGCTGATGGCGATGAGCATCTTGCTGTATGTATTGTGATTTTCAGCCCCCTGGTGCAGAGCGTAGGGGGGCATGAATTTCAAACCCCTGTTCATGCTCTTACGGGAGCGCTCTTCGATCAGATCACGCGGAAAGATGCGGAAGATGAGGCGATACCGTTCCTTGGCCTCACGAACCCTTTGCAGAAACAGAGGCAGGAAGACATCCTCCTCCTTGCCCGCCTTTTGCGGAAAGGTGCGCATGACCGCTTCTTTGATTTCCTCGGTCATCTTGAAACGGAGCAGAAAGCCCAGGTTGGAATTGATCTCGCGCAAGAAATCGTTTGGCTTCTTAACTACCGACGGGCGTATTATATCGTGCTCTACATTACTCAGCAGTTGTTCCTCGATATGCACCGATATCTCGCCCAGGTTGCCGAACTCATCGAGCTTAACCCGCTCGATGACCTTGACCCCTTCCTTTTCGATAAACTTGTCGAGGGGATCCCGGATGCAGTCGAAAAAATTGCCCTGGGTGCTCTTCTGATTCCACACCGCCCCTCCGGGCAAGACGTAGAGCTTCGCCTGGCTGAGATAGCGATCGAGAACGTCGCGCCGCATGCTCCCTGGACCGTTGGGAAAACAGGTCACATTATCGATGCGCAGTTCGATGATATCGTCTCCGGCGACTACCAGATTCTTGGGCAATTTTTCGTTGGCGTCATCGCGCGATCCAACCCAGGGTTTGTCCGCATTCTGGGGATTTTCCGCAGAATAGAAGCTCTTGCGCAGGAAAAATCCCTTGGCCATGAAGTAGATCGGTCGGTCTGCCCCTTCCATCTCCATGGTGTAGGTCACCTGGATCTGCTCTCCTGGCTTGAGCAGGCGGTCTGTGGGTTCGAAACTCCCCCCCCCAACACCGCGCGGCATGACCATAAACAAAACCGCCCGGGGTTCCTCCTTGAACTTGCGAAAGCTGAAGTTACGGATTATGCCTCGTCCCCGACCGTGCTCCACCGATTCGGTCATCAGCCGGGGGCGCAGAATCTCCCCGCTTATCTCCTGGTTGCGAAACCCCTCAAACAGGGGCGACATCGCACCCGGTTTGCTGAAAACCTCTACTGTGGAAAATGGTTTCTTTTCCTTCTCAGCCGGTTCTTTTTCAGCTGCCTGATCCTTTGCATCTTTCCCGTTCCCGGCACCAGCATCCTTTGCCTTGACCTTCTTTTTGACCTTCTTGGTCACCTTCTTAACCTTACCCATGGCCTTTTTCCCGAATATAGTTCCTCGTCCAGAGATAGCTGGACAAGTCCTCAGTAATCTCCATGCCCTAAAAGCACCAGCCCACTCCTGGGCCTACCGACTGGTCGCAATGCATGCGGCCAATTCAAAATTTACTTTTTCGCGTTTATGATACATAAAATCAGCTATTTAGTCAAGAAAGAGGCTGCGACCTCAAATCTCTCCTGCCCTCTGATGCCGCACTAAACTGACCACAACTTCGCAGTGGGGAGTTTGGGGAAACATATCGACGGGTTGCACGACATCGGCGCTATAATTCCCCTGGGCTAGAGCGACCAGATCCTCTGCCAGCGTGAACGGATTGCACGATACATAGATAATCCGGTTTGCCTCCAGCGCTTCTATGGCAGCTAGAGCCCGCTTGTGCAACCCCGCTCGGGGTGGATCGACAACGATCAGATCGAAGCACTGCTTGTCCAGATCAGCCAGCACGTCCTCAACGGCTCCAGAGATAAATTTGCAGTTCTCAACTCCGTTTCTCTGGGCGTTCTTTCGGGCGTCGGCGATTGCTTCCTCCACCACTTCGATTCCCCAAACCGCCTTTGCTCGACGGGCCAGGTGCAGACTGATTCCTCCCGTTCCACAGTACAGATCCAGAACCTCCATCCCCTCCAAATCTCCGGCCAGATCTACAATGATGTCATAAAGTCGTTCCGCCTGGAGGCTGTTGGTCTGAAAGAAGGAACGGGGAGATACCTCGTATGCCACCCCGCCGCAATCTTCCGCAATATACCCTTTACCCTTGAGAATGAATTCTTCCTGCCCTATGGCTACCTGCGCCTTCCCCTGGTGCAGAGAAACTACCCAGGTGGTGATCTCAGGAATCTGTCTTTGGACTTTATCGACCAGCAGTGTCACCGATTCGCAGGGGAACTCGGAAACTACCAGGTTGACCATCACTTCACCGGTCTTCTTACTCTCGCGGACGACCAGGAAACGGAGTAAGCCCTGATGTTCCTTCAGGTCATAGACCGAAAGGCCGGCAGAGACGGCATGCTCCCGAACCGCCCCGACGATCCGATTCGATACCTCCGATTGCAGATGACATTTCTCTACGTTGAAGACGCGGTTGAACCGCCCCCGCACATGCAGCCCGAGCTGCATCTCTCCCTCCCGATCCCTGCCAAAGGAAAACTCCATTTTATTTCGGTAGAAGAATGGCGTGGGACTGGGGAGAATCGGTCTGAAAGAAGGCAAAAAGAGTGCTTCTCCTTCCAGTGCGGAGCGAACCATCCCCTCTTTGACATGCAGTTGGTCTGCGTAGTCCAGATCCTGCCAGCGACACCCCCCACAAATTCCAAAGTGCTCACAGACGGCGGGGACCCGTTCTGCTCCAAATTCCAGAAATTTCTCTACTCGAGCTTCAAAACGCCCCTTGCGCTTCCTACCAATGACCGCTTCTACCCGGTCGCCGGGAACGGTCTGGCGCAGCGCTACCTCTTTTCCTCCGACATATGCGAGCCCATCTCCCTTGGCCGAAAGCCGCTCTACAGTGGAGACGATCTGATCCCCTCTCTTCATTTTTTTGCGACTCTCCTTGCCCTCCAAAAGGCAGGTCTCAAAAAGCATTTAATACAAAAAAACGGGGTAAGATGTCGCCATCTCACCCCGTCCCATTAGTCTGGATTCCACGCTCGGGCGCGGTTCAATCCTTTTCTTTTTCCTGCTCTTCGGCAGCGTCATCAGCCACGACTTCTTCCTCAGTGGCCTTGACAGGAGTGGTCTCCTCTTCCGCCGCGTCGGCACCGGGGCGATCCACCAGCTCAATGATGCTCATCAATGCGCCGTCACCTCGGCGGGTTCCCACCTTGATGATACGAGTGTATCCCCCGCTGCGCCCCTTGTAACGATCGGCCAGTTCATCGAAAAGTTTGGCGACCACCTTCTTGTTGGCGATGGAGCGCAGCACCTGCCGCCGTGCGTGGAGATCGTTTTTCTTGGCGAAGGTAATCATGTTATCGGCAGTACGCCGCAATTCCTTAGCCCGCACATCGGTTGTGCGAATAACTTCATTCTCGAAGAGGGAAGTGACCATATTGGCCAGCATTGCCTTCCGATGCGAACTGTTACGTCCCAGTTTTGCTATTTTTTTACCGTGTCGCATTCTCGCTTATCTCACTGATGTAATCGTAAAAAGTCCTTTTAAACGATCTCATCCACTCCGTCTCTGTAAGTAGATGCCCCATTTGAAATGGCATCTTGTAGGTCGGTGAGATCGCGTTCACTTTTTACGAGATCGTCAATATTAGAAATCTTCGGCCAGTGGGTTGGCCAGTTCTTCGTCAATTTCGACGTTTTCGTACGGGGTTATATCCATGCCCCAACTGAGATTCAGCCCCTCCAGAATCTCACCCAGCTCATTGAGCGACTTCCGCCCAAAGTTGCGGTACTTGAGCATTTCGGACTCAGTGCGCGAAACGAGTTCTTGGAGATGGGTAATTCCGGCTGCACGCAGACAGTTTGCGGAGCGCACCGACAGTTCGAGTTCATCCACCGGCATGGCCAATAATCTGGCGACCCGCTTTGTCTCCTCATCCACCTCCTTCTCCTCAACTTCCTCCGGCTCTTCTTCAAAATTGATGAAGAGATTGAGGTGCTCGACAAGGATCTTGGAGGCCTGTGCCATAGCATCTTCCGGATGGACCGAACCATCAGTCCACACCTGCATGGTGAGTTTGTCGTAGTCGGTACGACGCCCCACTCGGGCATTTTCCGTTTCGTACTGCACGGTGAGAACCGGAGAATAGTTCGAATCCAGGGCGATAGTCCCGATCGGTTGATCGGGTGCCTTATTCTCCTCGGAGAATACGTATCCACGGCCCTTGCCCACAGTGAAATCCATCTTCAGCGAAGCCCCGTCGTTCAGCGTTGCGATGTGCAGATCGGGGTTCATGATCTGGATGCTGGGATCTACCGCGAGATCTTTGGCCAGCAGTTCTCCCGCTTCTGACCGCTCGACGTGCAGCAATCGGTCTTCCTCGCCATCGTAGCGCATGGCCACCTCTTTGAGGTTGAGGATGATCTCAGGCACGTCCTCGCGGACACCTTCGACCACTGAAAACTCGTGCTGTACCCCTTCGATGGTCACGCGCTTGATCGCCGCCCCCTGGATCGAGGAGAGCAGCACGCGCCGCAACGCGTGACCCAAAGTGACTCCGAAGCCTCTTTCCAGCGGTTGCACCACAAACTGGCCATAAGTTCCGCTGAGGCTCTCCCTGTCGATCTCGACCAGCCTCGGCATCTGGAGACCTTCTAGTTTCATAAACCACCTAACTCCTGCAAATTCCGGTATGAAGAGAAAAAACTTGCACAATCCCGAAAGGACGCCGTCGATTCACGCACGCTGCGCTGGTAGACTGCACCTACACTCTCGAGTAGAATTCGATAACGAGCTGCTCTTCGGCAAGGACCGGGATATCTTCCCGATTGGGCCTATCGACTACCCCTCCCTGAAGGTTGACCTTGTCCACGGAGAGCCAGGGAACCAGTTCTCTGGAACGCCGCAAAGACTCGTGGATAACCTCCAGTTGCTTGCTCTTCTCGGCAACCTTAATCTCGTCACCGGGACGCGTCAGGAAAGAGGGAATATTCACCCGCCGCCCATTGACGATGAAGTGATTGTGCCGCACCAACTGGCGCGCCGCTTTGCGCGAAGGGGCAAAACCGAGGCGAAAGATGACGCTGTCCAGACGGCTCTCCAGCAGACGCAGCAGATTCTCGCCACTCACACCCTGAACTCGGGTAGCTTCCCTGTAGTAGCCTCTGAACTGCCCCTCGCGGATTCCGTAGATGCGAGCCAGCTTCTGTTTTGCGCGCAGCTGCACGCTGTAATCGGACTGCTTGCTACGCCTCCCTTGGCCGTGCTGCCCGGGGGCGTAGCTCCGCCGCTCAAAGGAACATTTCTCCAAATTGCAACGCTCTCCTTTGAGAAACAGCTTCGCCCCTTCTCGCCGGCAGAAACGACAGTTGGGACCTGTATACCTACTCATTCGGGCAATCTCCTCTAAACTCGACGGCGCTTGGGCGGCCGGCAACCGTTGTGCGGAATGGGCGTAACGTCGCGGATGGCTGAAATCTCCAATCCGGCGTTCTGCAGAGCACGGATAGCGGATTCCCGTCCTACGCCAGGTCCCTTAACCCAGACCTCGACCCGCTTCAATCCCATGTTCATCGCTTCTTGAGCGGCTTTTTCAGCCGCGATCTGGCCGGCAAATGGCGTCGATTTGCGGCTCCCTTTGATGCTCATCTTTCCCGGCGTTGCCCAAGAGATCACGTTCCCCTGGATATCGGTCAGGGTGATGATCGTATTGTTGAACGTAGCCAGGATGTGGGCCACGCCCACGGCATCTACCTGCTTGGCCTTTTTGCGCCTACCGCGGCGCGGTCTTTCTGGTGGCAAGTGCGTTCCCCTTTACTTTGATGGATCCGTTTTCAGCCGATGGAGGTCACCCCTCACTTAGGCGTTGGTGCCCTCTTTTTACCGGCGATGGCGCGGCGCGGCCCCTTGCGAGTACGCGCATTGGTCTTTGTCCGCTGACCCCGCGTCGGCAGTCCGCGGCGGTGGCGCAGACCTTTATAAGCGCCGATGTCCATCAGCCGCTTGACATTCATGTTCACTTCGCCGCGCAGGCTACCTTCAACCTTGAAGTTAGTTTCGATAATACCGCGCAACTGATTGACCTGCTCTTCGGTAAGGGCATTCACCCGCGTTTGAGGATCGATACTGGCCTGCTCGACGATCCTGTCAGCCGTGGTGTGGCCGATCCCGTAGATATAGGTAAGGCCGATACTCACGCGCTTGTCGCGCGGTAAGTCTACTCCAGCAATGCGTGCCAATGGGCAGCTCCTTAGCCTTGTCTCTGTTTATGTCTGGGATTGCGCTTGCAGATTACTCGCACTACGCCGTGGCGGCGAATGATCTTACATTCGGAACAGCGTTTGCCCACAGAAGCTTTAACTTTCACCGTATGTACTCCGTGAAAATGGTTTAACCCCGACGTCCTCGAAGTTTTCCGCCCTTCATGAATCCCTCGTAATGCCGGGTCATGAGCTGCGATTCGATTTGCTGCAGTGTATCCAGGGCAACGCCGACGACTATTAGCAACCCCGTGCCGCCGAAAAACTGTGCGAAAGATCCGGAGACGTTGAACTGCTGACCGACGAAAAAGGGAAAGATCGCCACCGCTGCCAGGGCAATGGAACCGGGCAACGTGATACGCGTCATTATCCGGTCGATGTACTGAGCCGTCCGCTTCCCTGGACGCACCCCCGGGATGAACCCCCCGTGTTTTTTCATGTTGTCTGCCAACTGATTCGGGTCCATGATGATCGCCGTATAGAAGTAGGTGAAAAAGATGATCATCATAGCGTAGATAAACCAGTAAAAATAGGAACTGGTGGTAAAGAAGGACCCGGCAACCTGCATGAACTCATTGTCGGGAAAGAGCTGGGTGATGGTTCCCGGCAAAAACATGATCGACTGTGCGAAAATGATTGGAATGACGCCGGCCTGGTTGATGCGCAATGGTATATTGGTCGTCTGGCCACCGTAAACGCGGCGCCCGACGACTCGTTTGGCGTATTGGACCGGAATTTTTCGCATTCCCTGAATCATCAGAATGACGAACGCCACCACCAGAAACATCAGCACGACCAGGAAAATCTCTTCGAGTATGTTCTTGCCAGCTCCCCGGTTGACCAGGTAGTGGTTCCATTCACTTTTGAGGGCATAGGGCAATTCGGCAACAATACCGATGAAGATGATCAGCGAAATGCCGTTGCCAATGCCGTGCTCGGTGATCTGCTCCCCGAGCCACATGATAAAGATGGTACCGGTGGTGATGGTCAGCATGGTCCCCAGAATAAAACCCAAACCCGGATTCATAACCGCCGGTATGCCGGAAAGCCCCTTGATAGTCGAGAGGAAATAGCTGACCCCATAGGATTGGGCCAATGCCAGGAAGACGGTGCCATAACGAGTATACTGGGTGATCTTCTTCCGGCCTTCTTCCCCTTCGCGCTGCAGTTTCTGGAAATAGGGAATGACTGCTCCCAGAAGCTGAAGAATAATCGAGGCGCTGATATAGGGCATGATCCCCAGGGCGAATATCGTACCGCGGGTGAAAGCCCCTCCGACAAACATGTCGTAAATGCCGAACAGGGTGTTGCCCGAACCAGAGAAGAATTCCAGGAGAACGGCCGGATTCACACCGGGCACCGTAATCTGTCCACCAATGCGATAGACGACCAACAGACCGACGGTAAAGATTATTTTACTCCGTAGATCCGGAATTTTAAAGCAGTTCAGGAAAGTCTGAAGCAATTCAGATCACCTCGGCCTTGCCGCCGGCCTTTTCGAGTTTCTCGAGAGCAGAGCGAGAGAACTTGTGCGCTCTGAGGGTGACACCGCGGTTCAACTCTCCTATGCCGAGGATCTTGACCAACCCGGTATCCTTCTTGATGAGTCCAGCCTGCTTGAGCTCCTCAGGACCAATATCTCCTTCCAGTCCACACGCCTCAACAGACGCCAGATTGACGATCTGATAAACCGTCCTGAAAGGCTGATTGGAAAAGCCAATCTTGGGGAGGTGGCGGTACGTCGCCATCTGCCCTCCTTCGAAACCGATGCGACTGCCTCGCTTGGCACCGGATCTCGCCCGTTGGCCTTTGTGGCCCTTACCGGCTGTCTTGCCCGTACCCGATCCGTGCCCCTGCCCCAGACGCTTGGTAGGACGACGCGAACCCGCAGGATATTTGATTTCACCTAAACGCATGATTTACCGTTTTCTTCCTTACTCTTCGATTTCCTTGACTTCGACCAGGTGCTCTATCTTGGACACCATGCCACGAATCTGAGGTGTATCCCGATGCACTACCTGCTGGTGCAGCCGTTTGATTCCCAGAGCTTCGACCGTAGCCTTCTGCCCTTTGGCTCTGCCGATGGCGCTTTTGCGTTGCGTAATCAACAATTTCATCCGCTATTTTCCCTCTCAACCGCGCAGAACGGCCAGTTCCACGCCTCTGGCCTGGGCAACCATTTCCGCACTGCGCAGCTGCGACAGCGCCACGATAGTGGCCTTTACCGTATTGTGAGAATTATTCGATCCCAACGATTTGGTCAGAATATCGCGCACTCCGGCCAACTCTAAAACGATGCGAATACCGCCGCTGGCGATCACTCCGGTACCGGGAGAGGCCGGCTTGAACAGCACGTTGGCAGCTCCGAATTTGCCTATTATTTCGTGCGGGATCGTGCCGTTAACCACGGGAACCTCGACGACATTCTTCTTGGCATCTTCCGTTCCCTTACGAATCGCTTCCGAAATTTCGCCGGCTTTTCCCGTGCCGATGCCAACGTGTCCATTGCGATCTCCGACGACGACCAGGGCATTGAAGCTGAAACGCCGCCCACCTTTGCGCACGTGGGAAACGCGCTTAATGCTGTTCTGAACGACGACTTCACTCAGTTCCAGGCTATTGGAATCTATTTTAGCCACAGGCTACTTTCTCCTCTAGAATTTCAGTCCGCCCTCGCGGGCGCCCTCTGCTACCGCCTTGATAATCCCGTGGTAGAGAAACCCACCGCGATCGAAGACCACCGTTTCAATTCCCTGCTCACGCGCTTTGGCCGCCAACCGCTTGCCGATCTCACGTCCCTGCGCCACCCGATTCTCAAACTTCTCACCCTTCAGTTCCTGGGAAAGAGTGGAAAGCCCTACCAGAGAATGGCCGGCCACATCGTCGATGACCTGAGCTTCGATATTGCGCAGGCTGCGATGCACGACCAGACGAGGCCGTTCCGGCGTCCCAGAGACGCTTTTGCGCAACCGATAGCGACGTCTTTCGCGTCGCACTCTCTTCTGAATCAAATGATTTCTGTCTCTCATACCTATACAGCAGCCTTGCCAGTTTTCCAGTGGATGACTTCGTTTTCGTAGCGGATCCCTTTTCCCTTGTAGGGTTCGGGTTTGCGCTTGAAACGGATATCTGCAGCGACCTGCCCTACTTGCTGCTTATCGATGCCGTTCACCACGATTCGTGCCTGAGCCCCGGGCTGGGGTCCCTCGACGATGACATCGATCCCCTGGGGGGCCTCGTAGATCACCGGATGGGAATAGCCGATATTGAGGGTCAATTGCCTGCCCTGAACTTCGGCGCGATAACCGACGCCGAAGAGATCCAGCCGCTTGCTGAACCCTTCGGTGACCCCGGCAACGGCATTGGCGATCAGCGAACGAGCCAACCCGTGCAGGGCGCGGGCTTCTTTCAACTCCGAATTGCGGGCGACCTGAAGGGAACCATCCTCGACCTTTACCTCTAAGTAGGTCGTATTGAAAGGCACCTTCAACTCCCCTTTGGGGCCCTTTACCCTTACCTGTCCGGGATCAATTCCAACCTCGACCCCTTGAGGCAGGACTACCGGCGTCTTTCCTATACGCGACACGTATCGATCTCCCTAGCGATTGAGATTTACCAAACTTTGCAGAGAACTTCTCCACCGACTCCTGCGCGGCGCGCTTCTCGATCGGTCATGACCCCTCTCGAGGTCGAGACGATGGCGATGCCCAACCCGCGCAAGATCCTGGGGATTTTACCCTTGGAGGAGTAGTTGCGTAACCCCGGTCGGCTGATGCGCTGGATGCCAAGAATGAGGCTTTCGCTATTCTTTCCGTAGCGCAGATACAGACGCAGGACTCCCTGCTTATCGTCTTCGATAAAGGCAAAATTATCGATAAAGCGGGTCTCGGCCAGCACGCGCGCAATTTCACGCTTGAGTTTGGAGGCCGGTATATCAACTCTCCGATGCCCGGCGTGGCAAGCATTGCGGATACGGGTCAACATGTCGGCGATTGGATCGGTCATACTCATGATTTTTTCAGTTCCCCTCTAGGCTCTTACCAACTCGCCTTGGTGACCCCGGGGATCTCCCCTTTGAGGGCGAGTTCCCGGAAACAAATGCGACATAGGCCGAACTTGCGATACACGGCGCGGGGACGCCCACAGCGATGGCAGCGGGTGTACTGACGCACCTTGAACTTGGCTTTTCGTGCGGCTTTGTTGATCAAACACTTTTTGGGCATTTCCCTGCGTCTCCCATCAATTGCTGAAAGGCAACCCGAAGAGCCGGAGAAGTTCCCGGGCTTCTTCATCGCTCTTGGCCGAAGTGACGATGGTAATGTTCATACCACGGACCTGGTCGGTCTTATCGTAATCGATCTCCGGAAAGATGATCTGCTCCTGAATGCCCAGGTTGAAATTCCCGCGCCCGTCGAAACTGCGGACGGCAACGCCGCGGAAGTCGCGCACCTGAGGCAGGGCCAGGCTGACCAGACGATCCAGGAATTCGAACATCCGCTCACCGCGCAGCGTCACCATGCACCCGACCGGCATGCCGGCGCGGAGCTTGAAATTGGAGATCGCTTTTTTGGATCGACGGATGGCCGGCTTCTGACCGGTGATCGCCGTCATGTCGGCGACAGCCCCGTCCAGTTGCTTTGGATCCTGAACCGCTTCTCCCACGCCCATATTGACGACGATTTTCTCCAGCTGCGGCACCTGCATTCGGTTGCTGTAGCTGAAGTGCTCGGTCATGCTCGACGTGATGTCGCTTTGATAAAGTTCTTTTAATCTGCTTGCCATGGAGACTTAACTCGCTATTTCACTGAGAATCGATCATTTCCCCGCTACGCGCGGAGACTCTGACGTATTTGCCATTTTCGAGCTGCGTATGACGGATACGGGTCGGCTGATCACTCTTGGGACAGACGACCATGACGTTGGACACGTGGATAGGTGCCTCTCGTTCGACGATCCCTCCCTGGGGATCCCGAGCACTGGGGCGCGTATGATGCTTGCGCATATTGACCCCCTCGACGATGACCCGTGCGTTGCCTTTGAGCACGCTGAGCACCGTCGAACGCCTGCCCTTATCGTTGCCGCTGATGATCTGAACCGTATCGCCTTTGCGAATATCCATTGCCAATCTTCCTCGCGGGACTAAACTACTTCGGGGGCCAAAGAGACGATGCGCATAAACTGCTTGTCGCGAAGTTCCCGAGCGACCGGGCCGAAGATGCGCGTTCCCCGGGGTTCCTTATCGTCATCGATCAAAACTGCGGCGTTTTCGTCAAAACGGATGTAGGAACCATCGGGACGCCGATACTCTTTCTTGGTGCGCACTACCACCGCCTTGGCCACTTGTCCCTCGGTCAGGGGGCCATTGGGGATCACGTCGTGGACCGCTACCACGATCAGATCACCGACTGAGGCATAGCGCTTGCGCGTCCCACCCAATACGCGGATACAGCGGGCCGTTCGAGCCCCGGCGTTGTCCGCCATCTTTACGACTGAATATTCCCTTATCATGATCTCTTTACTGGTTGATATTCCGTTCCAAAACCTCGACCAGACGCCATTTCTTGGTCTTGCTCATGGGACGACATTCCTGGATGCGCACCAGATCTCCGACCTGGGACTCCTCCTTTTCGTCGTGGGCCACGAATTTGACCGTGCGCCTGAGGATCCGCCCGTACAGCTCGTGCGACAACCGCTGATCGATGGCGATGACGCGCGTTTTCGGGTTGTTCGCTTTCAGCACTTTGCCCTCGGCAAAGCGCCGTCCTCTCTTCTCAGCCATTCCTTATTTATCTCCACCAGCCAAGGTTCGCATTTCTAGCTCGTGTTCCCGCAGGATGGTGCGCACCTGGGCGATGTCCCGCCGCACGTGGCGCAACCGAATCGGCGTAGTCAACTGGCCCGAGACGTGCTGAAAGCGCAGGTTGAAAGCCTCTTCCTGAAGGTCTTCGAGCCGGTTCTTTACTTCTTCCAGGCCCATCTCTCGCAGTTCGCTGGTCTTCATACTTATCCCACCCGTTCGACTAGCTTGGTCTTGATCGGCAGTTTGTGCCCGGCCTTGCGAAATGCCTCTTTGGCCAGTTCGGGAGTTACGCCCGAAAGCTCAAACATAACTCTTCCGGGTTTGACTACGGCGACCCAACCCTCCGGCGCCCCCTTCCCCTTCCCCATGCGAGTTTCGGCCGGTTTCTTGGTAATCGGTTTGTCGGGAAAGATGCGAATCCACATTTTTCCGGTGCGGCTCATGGCCCGGCTGATCGCCACGCGCGCCGCTTCGATCTGGCGGCTGCTGATCCAACCCGGCTCTACCGCCTTGAGCCCGAACTCTCCGAAAGAAACCAGATCCCCTCCCTTGGTGTGGCCCCGCATACGGCCCCGGTTCTGCTTTCTCCACTTGACCTTCTTGGGCATTAACATCGCGTCAAATCCTCAGTTTAATTTTTCAGGCGGGCTTACCGGCAGCAGCCTCATCGTCCACCACCTCGCCGTGACAAATCCAAACCTTAACTCCCACGGTGCCGGAAACGGTATAGGCTGTAGCCATGGCGTAATCGATATCGGCTCGCAGCGTATGCAGGGGCACTCTTCCCGCCGGTTCGGAGCGCTCCCGGCGGCCCATTTCCGAACCGCCGATCCGTCCGGCGCAGGCGATCCTGATCCCCTCGGCACCCATGCGCATCGAAGCTGCAACTGCCTTCTTGATGGCACGTCGGAAGGAGACGCGCTGTTCGAGCTGACGAGCCAGGTTTTCGGCGACCAACTGGGCATCCAGTTCCGGCTTCTTCACTTCCTGGATGTTCAGGGAAACATCTTTTCCGGTCAACTGCTTGAGCTCGTCGCGCAGTTTGTCCACCTCGGCCCCCCGGCGCCCGATGGCAATGCCCGGACGAGCGGTAAAGACCTCGACGGTGACCCGCTTGGGCTGCCTCTCGATATTGATCCGAGAGACTCCAGCCCGCTGCAGGCGCTGCTTGACGTAACGCCTCAGCATCAAATCTTCCTTAAGCAGCTCGGAAAAATCCTTTTCGGCGAACCAATTGGAGCGCCAGCCCTTAATAACCCCGAGCCGAAAGCCGTATGGATGAGTCTTCTGTCCCAAGAAATCCCCCTTAGTTAATAGCCTGATCGCCGACGACCACCGTCAGATGGCTGTGGCGCTTTTTGATGCGATCGGCAGATCCACGGGCTCGCGGCCGAATCCGTTTCAGGTCGCGCCCTTCGTCTGCGAATATCTCTTTGACGAACAGTTCTTCGGCATCGACGGGATTCTCGGTGTCCTTGTTTAGACAGTTGGCGATGGCCGAACGCAAAGTCTTCTCCACCAGTTTGGCCACCGGCCTGGGCGAAAAGCGAAGGAGACTCAATGCCTCCTCGACCGGCTTCCCGCGCACCAGGTCGACGATCTGGCGGACTTTAGTCGCTGGCATCCCGATCTGTTTCAATACTGCTCTGGCTTCCATCCCTGTTCCTCTGTATCCTGATGAAATTCCCGTCGGACGCTAGCGACGAACTGCGCTGGCGCGTTCGGTCAACTTTCCCCCATGCCCACGGAAAGTGCGGGTAGGAGCGAATTCCCCCAACTTGTGACCGACCATGTTCTCGGTTACGTAAACGGGGATAAATTTATTGCCGTTGTGTACGGCCAGCGTATGGCCGATAAAATCGGGCGTAATCGTCGAACGCCGCGACCAGGTTTTGATAACCTGCCGATCCCCTCCCCGATTCATCGCTTCGATCTTAGCGCTCAGATGCGCATCGATAAAAGGGCCCTTCTTAATTGATCTCGCCATGGATCAAACCACTCCTCACTTAGTGTTGCGTCGGCGTATAATCCAACCGTCCGAGCTATTTTTGCGTTTTCGCGTTTTGTAACCCTTGGTCGGCTTACCCCAGGGAGTGACCGGATGACGCCCTCCGGAACTCTTGCCTTCGCCGCCGCCATGCGGGTGATCAACCGGATTCATAACCACCCCGCGCACCTTGGGACGGCGTCCCAGCCAGCGCGAACGCCCCGCCTTGCCGAGGACGACATTCCTGTGCTCTAGGTTGCCGACCTGCCCAATCGTGGCCATGCAGTTTACCGGTACTTCGCGCATTTCACCCGATGGTAACCGCAATTGCGCTCGCCCTTCTTCATCCCGCCCGAGGAGTTGGACTTCGGCACCGGCGCTACGGGCCATCTGCCCGCCGTGCCCCGGGTTCATTTCGACATTGTGCACCGTGGTTCCCAGAGGAATCCGCGACAGAGGAAGAGCATTGCCCACCTTGGCCGGCGCATCTGACCCGGCAATAACCTCACCCCCAATCAGCAACCCCTGCGGGGCGAGGATGTAGCGTTTATCCCCATCAATATATTGAATCAAGGCGATGAAAGAGGAGCGATTCGGATCGTATTCGATGCTCGCGACCTTGCCCGGCACACCGACTTTGTCCCGCTTGAAGTCGATGATGCGATATCTCCTCTTGTGGCCTCCCCCGCGCCGCCGCATGGTCATGCGTCCCCGATTGTTGCGCCCTCCCGACTTAGTCAGGGAAGTGAGCAGGGACTTCTGCGGCGTGCCCTCGGTCACTTCCTCAAAGGAATTGACCGTCTTGAAGCGCAGCGTGGGTGTGATGGGGCGAAATTTCTTGACTGGCATGAGCTATCGGTTCCCTTGGATCTGGTAGATTAGATGTTCTCCAAAACTTCGATCGAGTCGCCGGAGCGCAGGGTGACGTAGGCCTTCTTCCAACCTGCGACTTTTCCAGCGTGCAATCCCTGGCGTTTGGGCTTGCTAGGCACGGATACAGTGCGCACCGACTCCACATGAACGTCAAAAATCGATTCGACTGCCTGCCGGATTTGTATCTTGTTGGCCCTCTTATCGACGCGAAAGACGTATTTGTTCCCCTCGCGCATCAAGGTGGCCTTCTCGGTGATGATCGGCTTTTGAATTATGCTTCGATGCTCGTTCACTGATCGCTACTCCTTCACTCAGCCTCGACTTCGGCCTGGGTCTGAGCAAGTCTGTCCAGCGCCTGCCGGGTAAAAAGAATGACATCGGCGGCAATGACGTCGTACGCGCTCAGGGTGCCGATATGTGTAATTTTCACTGTGGGTATATTGCGGCTCGATTTGCACAAAACCGGGGCGTTTTCCGGCGTAACAAAAAGGACTTTTTGTCCCTTGAGTCCACACGCATCGATAACCGACTGGAAAGACTTGGTGCTCGGTTCGGGAAAGTCGAAATCATCGACCACCTTCACCTGTCCATTCGCGTCCTTCAGCGTCAATGCCGAACGGAAAGCCAACTGCTTGAGCGTTTTGGGCACTCGGGTGAAATATGAACGGGGTTGAGGGCCGAAAGCCACGCCCCCACCGCGCACCAACGGAGAACGCTGCGATCCACGCCGCGCCCAGCCGGTACCCTTCTGCCGGTGGTGTTTCTTCCCGGTGCGGTTCACCTCCGAACGGGACTTGACGGAGGCATTCCCCTGCCGCTGGTTGTTTTCGAAGGTGACCACCGCCCGATACAGGGCGTATTCGGAAACCTCGGAATTGAACAATTCTGCGGGCAGTTCCACCGAACCGGTGCTCTCGCCCACACTACTCAGTACATCTACCTGTTTGCCCATCTCTCTATCTCAATATCTCACTGGGTAAGAATGTCGGCATCAAACCTTGATATCGATGCCGATACCGGCGGGTAGGTCGAGTTTCATAAGGGCGTCCACCGTCTGCGGGGTCGAGTCGTAGATATCGATGAGGCGCTTGTGAATCCGCGTCTCGAACTGCTCTCTCGATTTCTTATCGACATGCGGAGACCGCAGTACCGTGTAGATCGTGCGCGAGGTGGGCAGCGGAACGGGACCGGCGATACGCGCCCCGCTCCGCTTTACCGTCTGCACAATCTCGTCCACCGACCTGTCCAAGGCTGAATGATCGTAGGCTTTCAAGCGTATGCGAATTCTATCAACTGCCACTTGGGTCTCCTTGACGACAGATAAGTGTCTTACTTACTCGACGATCGAGGTGACGATCCCCGAACCGATGGTGCGGCCACCTTCGCGAATGGCGAACTTGAGCGTCTCTTCGGTGGCGATCGGCTGGATCAGTGTTACTTCCATGGTGACATTGTCACCCGGCATGACCATCTCGGTCCCCTCGGGAAGCTCGACCGAACCAGTGACGTCGGTTGTGCGGAAGAAAAACTGGGGGCGATAGCCGGTAAAAAAGGGCTTTTCGCGGCCACCTTCCTTGCTGGTCAGCACATAGACCTCGGCCATGAACTTGGTATGGGGAGTGATCGACCCCGGATGACAGACGACCATCCCGCGCAGCAACTCGGTCTTTTCGACGCCGCGCAGCAGCAGACCGACGTTGTCGCCCGCCTCTCCCTGGTCGAGCAACTTGCGGAACATCTCGACGCCGGTGCAGGTGGTCTTGCGGGTGTCCCGGATACCGACGATCTCGACTTCCTCGCCGACCTTGACCACGCCGCGCTCGATGCGGCCGGTGCCTACGGTGCCGCGGCCGGTGATGCTGAAGACATCCTCGATCGGCATCAGGAAAGGCTGATCGACCGGACGCTCGGGCAGCGGAATCCACTCGTCGACCGCGTCGACCAGCTTCTGGATCGACTCGGATCCGGTGGGCCCGGTGTCCCCTTCCAGAGCCTGCAACGCAGACCCCATGATTACCGGAATATTGTCGCCGTCGAACCCGTACTCGGACAACAGCTCGCGGGTCTCTAACTCGACCAACTCGAGCAGCTCATCGTCATCCACCTGATCGACCTTGTTCAGATAGACGACCAGCTGCGGCACGTTCACCTGGCGGGCCAGGAGGATATGCTCACGAGTCTGGATCATCGGACCGTCGGCAGCGCTCACCACCAGGATCGCTCCGTCCATCTGCGCCGCACCGGTGATCATATTCTTGATGTAGTCGGCGTGGCCGGGGCAATCGACGTGGGCGTAGTGACGGGTATCGGTCTCGTACTCCTGATGCGAGACGTTGATCGTCACACCACGCGCCTTTTCTTCGGGAGCGTTGTCGATATCATCGACCGACGCCACCTCAGCCAAACCCTTTCCCGCCAGATACAGAGTGATGGCGGCGGTCAGCGTAGTCTTGCCGTGGTCGACGTGGCCAATAGTGCCGATATTGACGTGCGGTTTGTTGCGTTCGAATTTTTCTTTGGCCATTTTCTTACATCCTCTCCTTGTGCGTTTTTGCCCTGCTGTTAGTGATTTTCTTCTCCGCGCACTTTGGCGACTATTTCATCGGTAATATTCTTGGGCACGGCTCGGTACTGGGAAAACTGCATGGTGAATATGGCCCGCCCCTGGGTCAGCGAGCGCAGGCGAGTGGCGTAGCCGAAAGTCTCGCTCAGCGGGATCACCGCCTTGACCACCTGGGCGTCAGATCTGGGATTCATCCCCTGAATATCGGCCCGGTGAGAGTTGAGGTCCCCCATGACGTCCCCCAGATACTGCTCGGGGACCACCACTTCAAGGTCCATGATTGGCTCCATGAGGAAAGCACCGGCTTTGCCTGCACCATCTCTAAAAGCCAGGGTCCCGGCGACCTTGAAGGCGACTTCGGAAGAGTCGACTTCGTGATAGGAGCCATCCACCAAAGTCACCTTGACATCCTCAATCGGATATCCGGCCACGGGACCGGTGCTCATCGCCTCGGCGATCCCCTCGCGTACCGGATTGATGTATTCCCGGGGGATATTGCCACCCACGATCTTCGACTCAAAGACCAGACCCGTTCCGGATTCGCCCGGTCCTATCTCGATCTCGACATGTCCGAACTGACCGCGGCCACCCGTCTGGCGGACAAAGCGCCCGGTGGCTTCCACCTTTTTGCCAAGGCCTTCTTTGTAGGCCACCTGGGGGCGGCCGACGTTTGCCTCGACCTTGAACTCGCGAAACAGGCGATCGATGAGGATTTCCAGATGAAGCTCGCCCATACCCGACATGATCGTCTGGCCGGTATCCTCGTCGAGTTTGACCACGAACGTCGGATCCTCTTCGCTGAGCTTGCTGAGCGCGGCATGCAGTTGCTCCTGATCCACTCGCGTCTTCGGCTCAATGGCGACGTGGACAACCGGATCGGAGAACTCGATCTTCTCGAGAATCACCGGATGGCTTTCGTCGCACAGCGTATCTCCAGTCGTCGTTCCCTTGAGACCGACGATGGCGACGATATCGCCAGCTTGCACTTCCTTGCGCTCGGTGCGATCGTTGGCGTGCATCTCCAGCAATCGGGAGACGCGCTCGCGGCGTTCGGTACTGGCATTGAAGATGTAGGAACCGGCCGTCAAGGTCCCGGAATAAACCCGAATGAACGTCAGACGCCCGACAAAAGGATCGGTCATGACCTTGAAGGCCAGACCGGCAAACGGTTCATCGTCCTTAGGACAGCGCACCACCGCCTCTTCGGAGTGGGGCAACGTGCCGCTGACTTCTCCCGCATCCGCCGGGGAGGGAAGGTAGTGGATCACCGCATCCAGTAACCGCTGCACCCCCTTGTGACGGTAGGCGCTGCCGCAGGTGACGGGTACCGCCTTCAGAGCCACCGTTGCCTGACGCAGAGCTGCCCGAATTTCGTCGGGACTGATCTCCTCCCCTTCCAGAAATTTCTCCAGCAGATGGTCGTCGAAATCGGCGACCGCCTCCAGCATTTTTTCCCTGTACTTCAAGGCATTTTCGAGCAGATCCGCTGGCACTTCTGTCTCGAAAAATTCGACCCCCTGGCTCCCCTCTTCGTAGGTGAGCGCCTTCATCTCGATGAGATCGATCAGGCCTGTATAGGTCTCTCCAGTGCCGATCGGCAGCTGGATGGGAACAAAATTGCTGTGCAGCCGCTCCTCGAGCATCTCGAGGACCTTGTAGAAATCCGCCCCGTTGCGATCCATCTTGTTGACAAAAGCAATGCGCGGCACCCCGTATTTATCCGCCTGACGCCAGACAGTCTCGGACTGCGGTTCGACCCCGCCTACGGCACAAAAGATACCGATGGCGCCATCCAGCACGCGCAAAGAGCGCTCTACCTCGGCAGTAAAATCAACGTGACCGGGGGTATCAATGATGTTAATCCGATACCCCTTCCACTGGGCGGCAGTGGCCGCGGATGTAATGGTGATGCCCCGCTCCCGCTCCTGTTCCATCCAGTCCATGGTCGCGGTGCCTTCATGCACCTCTCCCATGCGGTGCAGACGACCGGCGTAGAACAAAATCCGCTCCGTGGTAGTGGTCTTGCCTGCATCGATGTGCGCGGCAATGCCGATATTGCGGGTGATATCTAGTGGGAACTGGCGTGGCATCTATTTCGGTATTTTCTGCTAGAAGCGGTAATGGGCGAAAGCTTTGTTTGCCTCGGCCATGCGGTGCACATCCTCGCGCATCCGCACTGCGGAACCCTCCCCTTTGGAGGCGGCAATGAACTCGTTGGCCAACCTTTCGGCCATGGTGCGCTCCGAGCGCTCGCGGGCGAAGCGGATGAGCCAGCGAATGGACCGGGCTGTGCGCTCATCGGGCCGGACTTCGATCGGCACCTGGTACGTCTGCCCACCCACGCGCCGCGATTTGACCATGACCACCGGCTTGGCGTTTTCGAGCGCCTTCTGGAAGATTTCGATACCGTCCTGACCGCTGCGCTCGTTCACCAAATCGATCGCCCGGTAGAAGATCCGCTCGGCGACGCTCTTTTTTCCCTGCTTCATGAGGCTGTTCATAAAGCGCGTCGCCAGGACGTTGTGGAACTTGGGGTCCGGCAGCAGTTGCCTCTTAACGGCTTTTTTTCTACGCGACATGGGTTATCCTGAGATCTTTTTACCAGTGAGAATCTTTACGATTGGTCGGGCCTTCTAGCCCCGTATTTTGACCTGCTCTGCCGGCGCTCGGCCACCCCACTCGCATCGAGCACACCGCGAATGATGTGATAGCGGACACCCGGACAGTCCTTGACACGCCCCCCGCGAACCAGGACGATGGAGTGCTCCTGGAGGTTGTTCCCCTCGCCGGGAATATAGGCGGTGACCTCGGTACCAGTGGTGAGGCGCACCCTCGCCATTTTGCGCAGTGCCGAGTTCGGTTTTTTGGGCGTCGTAGTGTAGACGCGCGTGCAAACTCCGCGCCGCTGAGGACAGCCCTGCAACGCCGGAGCATCGCTCGTCTTCTGGAATTTTCTGCGGCCCTTACGGACCAATTGGCTGATAGTTGGCAAGTGTCTGCCCCCCTTTTTAAACCGTATTTACAGTAAACTCAAAAGCTAAATATATAACCCATTATTGTCAATACTTTATTCCCCCAAAATACCTGTCCCCGTTTCGGTTCCCACCCCTTCGAGACCGTCCAAGTCTGCGCGGCTCTCACCGTTGCCATTTCCGGCCAGATCGTCGTACCCGACCCCACCGTAATTCGACATACCGGTACCCGCCGGAATCAGACGGCCAATGATGACGTTTTCCTTGAGGCCACGCAGGCGGTCGATCTTTCCCTGGACCGCCGCCTCGGTGAGAACTCGGGTGGTTTCCTGGAAAGAAGCGGCAGAGATAAAGCTGTCCGTCCTCAGCGAGGCGCGAGTGATTCCCAGGAGGATCGGCTGGCAGGTGGCCGGATCGCCCCCTTCGCTGAGAACCTTCTCGTTTTCCCGGTTGAAGCGGACCTTGTCTACTTCTTCCCCTTCCAGGAAGTTCGTGTCCCCCGCGTCAACGACTTTCACCTTCTGCAGCATCTGCTTGACGATCACCTCGATGTGCTTATCGTTGATTTCCACGGCCTGGAGACGGTAGACATCCTGGATCTCATTGACCAGGTATTCCTGCACCCTGTGCACCCCCTGAACGCGCAGGATATCGTGCGGATTGACCGATCCTTCGGACAGCCGTTCACCGGCGACGACCCGGTCCCCTTCGTGCACCCGCAAGTGCTTGCCGTAGGGAACTAAGTATTTGCGCTCTTCCCCCTCCACCGAGGTGACAATAAGCTCGCGATTGCCGCGTACCAACCCCCCAAAGCGGACGGTTCCATCGATCTCGGAAATGACCGCCGGTTCCTTGGGGCGCCTCGCCTCGAACAACTCGGCGACACGGGGCAAACCACCGGTGATATCGCGCGTCTTGGAGCGCTCGCGCGGGATCTTGACCAGCACCTGTCCCGGCTGAATATCCTCGTTATCGTGCACCAGCAGGCGAGCGCCAACCGGTATGATATACGACCGCATACCGCGCTCGGGACTCTCGATCTCGATCTGCGGGCTCATCGACCGATCTCGCTGTTCGACGATGACCCGCGCGCTCAAACCGGTAGTTTCGTCCGACTCTTCGCGCATTGTCACTCCCTCGACGATGTCGTTGAAGTGCACGACGCCGGACCGGTCGGAGATGATGACGTTGCTGTAGGGATCCCATTCGTAGAGCACCTGGGAGGCGTCCACATCCTGCTCATCGACCACTTTCAGGATAGCTCCGTACGGCACGTTGATGCGGGCCCGAACCCTATTCTGCTCGTCCAGCAATTCGATCTCGCCGTTGCGACCGGCAACCACCACGCCGATATCGGGATTTTCGACCGTGTCGATGTTGACGTAGTGGACGCGCCCCGGGCGCCGGCTGGTAATCTGGGACTGTTCGGCGATGCGACTGGCCGTGCCGCCGATGTGGAAGGTGCGCAGCGTCAGCTGCGTTCCCGGCTCCCCGATACTCTGAGCAGCGATCACCCCGGTCGCCTCACCCACATTGACGACCTTGCCAGTGGCCATATTGCGGCCGTAGCACTTGATGCACACGCCGCGATCCGATTCGCAGGTGAGCACCGAACGCATGTGCACTGCCTCCAACCCGGCCAGGGCAATTCGATTGGCGTCCTCCTCCTCAATTAGACTGCCAGCTGGGACCACCATGTTGCCGTCCGGATCGATGGCATCCTCCAGCAAAACGCGCCCTACAATGCGCTCAGCCAGCGGTTCGACGATCTCCTCGCCGTCTTTCAAGGCTGCGATCCACAGTCCCTGGCCGGTACCACAATCATCCTGGGTAATCACCACATCCTGGGCAACATCGACCATGCGGCGGGTGAGATAGCCCGCCTCGGCCGTCTTCAGCGCGGTGTCGGCCAATCCCTTGCGAGCCCCGTGCGTGGAAATGAAGTATTCGAGCACCGAGAGTCCCTCTTTGAAAGAAGCGATAATGGGCGTCTCGATGATCTCCCCAACCGCCCCGGTCAGCTTTTTCTGAGGTTTGTTCATCAAGCCGCGCATCCCCCCCAGTTGCTTGATCTGGTCTTCGCTGCCTCGGGCTCCGGAATCCTTCATGATGAAAAGGGAGTTGAACCCCTCCTCCGCTTCTTCGAGTGCCCCCTGCACCGAACGGGATACGGCCGAAGTGGCATGGGTCCATACGTCGATAATTTTATTATAGCGCTCACCATCGGTGATGATGCCGTTGGCATACTGATTGATGACCTTCTCTACCTCCTGGAAAGCCTCGTCGATCAGGCGAATCTTGGCATCGGGCACTACCACGTCATCGATGGAGATACTGATCCCGGCGATCGTCGCATAGTGGTAGCCGAGTTTCTTGAGATTGTCGACGAACTCGGCCGTGCGACGGTTGCCCAGAAGCCGGTGCACATCGGCGGTAATCTTCTTGATATCCCCCTTGTCGACAGTCCGATTGATGAAACTGATCTCGGGAGGCATAACCGAATTGAAGATGAGCCGGCCGGCAGTGGTATCCACCAACTCACCCTCCAGTCGCACTTTGATCGGCTGCTGGAGGGTGATCTTGCCTGCATCAAAGGCATTTTGCGCCTCGGTCGGATTGGAGAAACGCCGCTCGATCTTGCCCCCCTGGCTAAAGCGGACTTTGGTCAGGTAATAGCACCCGAGGACGATGTCCTGGGGATTGTCCATGATAACCGGTTCCCCATCGGCCGGCTTGAGCAGGTTGTTGGCCGAAAGCATCAACAGACGAGCCTCGATCTGCGCCTCGAAGGACAGAGGGACGTGGACTGCCATCTGATCCCCGTCAAAATCGGCGTTGAAGGCGGCGCAGACGAGGGGATGGAGACGAATCGCCTTACCCTCGACCAGGATCGGCTGAAATGCCTGAATCCCCAACCGGTGCAAAGTGGGGGCGCGATTGAGCATGACGCAGTGATCCTGGATGATCTCTTCCAGGATATCCCATACTTCCGAACGCTCCCTCTCGACCAACTTCTTGGCGCTTTTGACCGTCTGCACCAATCCTTTCTCTTCGAGCTTTTTGATGACGAACGGCTTGAAGAGCTCCAGAGCCATGCTCTTGGGTAGGCCGCACTGGTGCAGTTTCAACTCCGGACCAACGACGATCACCGAACGTCCGGAGTAATCGACTCTCTTGCCGAGAAGATTCTGGCGGAAACGCCCCTGCTTACCCTTGAGCAAGTCGCTGAGCGACTTCAGCGAGCGATTGCCATCGCCGCGCACTGCCCGGGAACGCCGCCCGTTATCGAACAGGGCATCCACCGCCTCCTGGAGCATCCGCTTCTCATTGCGCAGGATGACTTCGGGCGCTTTGATGCTGATCAATTTCTTGAGGCGATTGTTGCGATTGATCACTCTGCGGTACAGATCGTTCAGATCCGATGTAGCGAACCGTCCTCCTTCCAACGGCACGAGTGGCCTGAGATCGGGAGGAATGACCGGGATATTTTCGAGAATCATCCACTCCGGTCGATTCTCGGACTGGCGGAACGCCTCGACGACCTTCAAACGCTTCAGCGCTTCCTGCTTGCGCTGAATCGAAGTCTCCATGCGCACCTGGGTGCGCAGTTCGGCGGAGAGTTCCTCGATATCGATTTCAGCCAGAAGCGTCTTGACGGCAGGAGCTCCCATTTCGACGCTTGGATCGTGGCCTTCCTCCTGCAGGTCGATCAACTCCTCTTCGGTGATCAACTGCAGTTTCTCTATGGGCGCCTCCTGAGGATCGAGAACCACATAGGATTCGTAGTAGAGAACGCGTTCGAGGTTGCGCATCGAGATATCGAGCAGCGCCCCGATGCGAGAAGGCAGCGACTTGAAATACCAGATGTGCGACACCGGAACTGCCAGTTCGATATGCCCCAACCGTTCGCGTCGCACCTTAGCCTGGGTCACCTCCACCCCGCAGCGATCGCAGACCACGCCGCGATAGCGAATCCCCTTGTATTTTCCGCAGTGACAGTTCCAATCTTTTACCGGACCAAAAGTCCGCTCACAGAAAAGGCCATCCCGCTCCGGTTTGAAAGAGCGATAGTTTATCGTCTCGGGCTTCGTCACCTCGCCGTGCGACCAGGCGCGAATGGTATCGGGAGAGGCCAGCTGGATGCGGATCGAATCGAAATCGGTCGGCTTTCTCGAGACGTTTGCGCTTGTTAACAATGCAGCACCCCTTTTTATCGTGGCATTCGCGGGTTGTAGCGCCTCACTGCACTTTTGTTGCTCCGTTCAGGCTCTTTGCGGAAGCCGGGGAGCGCACAGGAGGCACCTAAGCATCTATCGCCATGGCATCCAGGTGGACACCTTAAAATTGGCTCAATAGGTCTCGACTAACCGGCTATCTTCCAGAATCACGTCAAGGCACAGGCTCTGCAATTCCTTGACCAGAACGTTGAAGGATTCCGGAATGCCGGGTTCGGGAGGATTCTCTCCCTTGACGATCGCCTCATAGATCTTTGAGCGACCAGCCACATCGTCTGACTTGACGGTCAGCATCTCCTGCAGGGTGTAGGCGGAACCGTAGGCTTCGAGCGCCCAAACCTCCATCTCTCCGAAACGCTGCCCACCGAACTGGGCCTTGCCGCCCAACGGCTGCTGGGTGACCAGGGAATAAGGTCCAATTGAACGAGCGTGGATCTTATCGGCAACCAGATGTGAGAGTTTGAGCATGTAGATGAGTCCGACGGTCACTTCCTTATCAACTTTTTCGCCCGTGCGGCCGTCGTAGAGCACGGCCTTGCCGCTATTGGGCAACCCGGCCTGGTCGAGCATATCCTTCACCTCACCGAGGGTAGCACCATCGAAAACCGGCGTTGCCACGTGCAGCCCCAGCGCCTCGGCGGCCCATCCCAGGTGGGTTTCGAAGATCTGTCCTATGTTCATGCGCGACGGCACGCCCAGCGGATTGAGCGCGATATCGACCGGGGTTCCATCCTCCATATAAGGCATGTCCTCTTCGGGGACTATCGCCGCGACGACCCCTTTATTGCCATGGCGGCCGGCCATCTTGTCACCTACTGCCAGCTTGCGCTTCTTGGCGACGTAAACCTTCACCAGCTGGGCGATCCCGGGAGGCAACTCGTCGCCGCGAGTCAGGCGCTCGATATTCCGCTCGGTCTGCTCTTCGATCAGCTGAATCTGCTCGCTGGCGTAGTGCAGCAGTTCATCGACGCGGGTATTGACCGCCCGATCATCGGTCCACTGATCTTCCGGAACGATTTCGGAAAAGTCGATCCGCTCAAACAATCGTTCGCTCATCTGAGTTCCTTCGCGAACGACGACGCTGTCGTCCTCGCGGTGGCGCAGACGTCCCAGCGTTTGCTCCTTGAGCAGTTCGGCCAGTTGCCGGTCGCGCTCCTGGTAGAGCTGATCGATCCGCTCTTTGGCCGACTTTTGTAACTCGGCCACTTCTCCCTTTTCCTTCTTGCGGGAAGAGTCGCTGCGCTCCTTGCGCGAAAATAGCTTGCGATCGATGACCACCCCTTCCATGCCGGGAGGCGCCTTGAGTGAAGCGTCGCGCACATCCCCGGCCTTTTCACCGAAGATCGCCCGCAACAGTCGCTCCTCGGGCGAGAGTTCGCTCTCTCCCTTGGGCGTCACCTTGCCGACCAGGATATCCCCCGGCCCCACTTCCGCACCAATGCGGATGATCCCCAGGTCGTCCAGGTTGCGCACCGCCACCTCGCTGACGTTGGGAATCTCGCGGGTAATCTCCTCCTGGCCGCGCTTTGTATCGCGCACCTGGAGCTCAAACTCCTCGATATGGACCGAGGTGAAGACATCCCTTTTCAGCAATCGCTCGCTGATGACAATTGCATCTTCAAAATTGTACCCGTTCCAGGGCATGAACCCAACCAGGACATTCATCCCCAACGCCAATTCGCCCCGATCGGTGGAGGGACCATCGGCGAGAACCTGCCCCCGGGCGATCTGGTCGCCCACTCCTACCAGAGGCCGCTGATTGATGCAGCAATCCTGATTGGAACGGCTGAACTTTATCAGTCTGTACTCGTCTTCATCCGCCGTATCGAGCGGCGTCAGCGGCACGCTGTGCTTCTTGTCGCGGCGGATGACGATGCGGTGGGCATCCACGCTAACCACTTCACCCGGATTGCGCGCCAGCACCACCGCCCCGGAATCGCGCGCCACTTTGCTCTCCATTCCCGTGCCCACGTAGGGTGTCTGGGTGAACAGCAAAGGCACCGCCTGTCGCTGCATATTGGAACCCATCAGCGCGCGGTTAGCATCGTCGTGTTCCAGAAACGGAATCAGGGCAGCGGCGGCGCTGACCAGCTGTTTGGGAGAGACATCCATGTAATCCAAATCATCTGCGGTGACCATCGGATAGTCGTCTCGATGCCTCGCCTTGATCAGCGAATCGACGAAACTGCCGTTATCATCGATGATGGCATTGGCCTGAGCAATGGTAAATTTGTCCTCTTCGGCGGCCGTGAGGAAATCGATCTTATCGGTGACTTTTCCATCGATCACTTTGCGATAAGGAGTCTCCAGAAAACCGAAAGAGTTGACCCGTGCATAGGTGCTCAACGAAGAAATGAGACCAATATTGGGCCCTTCAGGCGTTTCGATTGGGCAGATGCGCCCGTAGTGCGTGTAGTGAACGTCGCGGACTTCGAACCCGGCGCGGTCCCGACTCAATCCCCCGGGTCCCAGCGCACTGAGCCGACGCTTATGCGTCAGTTCGTCGAGAGGATTGGTCTGCTGCATGAACTGGGACAGCTGGCTGGAACCAAAGAACGCCTGTACCACCGTCGATACGGTGCGGGCGTTCACCAGATCGTGTGGGGTGATCTGGTCGTCATCGCGCAGACTCATGCGCTCCCGTATGGTGCGCGCCATACGGGTGAGACCAATGCTGAACTGGTTGGCCAGCAGTTCACCGACCAATCGCACTCGACGATTGCCCAGATGGTCGATGTCGTCCGTATTCCCCTGCCCCACGCGCAATTGCAACAGATAGCGGAGAATGGCCAGGAAATCCTCCAGGTGGAGGATGGTGCTCTCGAACGGAATGCCCACATCCAGACGGCGATTAATCCTATAGCGGCCTACGTCCCCCAAGTTGTACCGCTTGGCGTTGAAAAAGAGTCGATCCAGCAAACCACGCGCGGTCTCAATATTGGGAGGATCGCCCGGCCGCAGCAGGTTGTAGATGCGCGTCAGAGCATCCTCTTCATTCTCGCTGGGATCCTTCTTCAGCGTATTTTCCATCACCCCCGGATCGGTCCCCTCGGGAGCGGCCAATCCTGTGAGTTTGCCGATGCCGGCCTCTCTCAGCGCTTCGAGATGCTCCGAGGTGATATCGTCGAACGCCTCGACGATTATCTCGCCGGTCTCTTTGTTGATGATATCTTCGCTACTGTTGTAGCGACCGATCAGGTCGTCGTCTACTACTACCTCTACATCCGGTCGGAAGAGGCTGAGGATCTCCCCTCCCTTGGACAGGCCCATAGCCTTGAGCAGGAGGGAGACAGGCAACTTCCGACGCCGGTCGATGTGGACATACATGATATCGTTGATGTCCATGCTGAATTCCAACCAGGGACCTTTGTACGGCAAAATGCGAGCGGAAAACAACCGCTTGCCATTGGGATGCATGGTCTCGTCGAAGAACACGCCTGGAGAACG
>Ga0233430_1000372_pt1 | contig 85128 bp, 54 predicted proteins | sample SI_118_April2016_2_FD_179883 | JGI IMG/M metagenome (GOLD analysis project Ga0233430, IMG submission 179883) | Seawater microbial communities from Saanich Inlet, British Columbia, Canada - SI_118_April2016_150_MG | ecosystem: Environmental > Aquatic > Marine > Inlet | place: Canada: British... | reverse complement strand
TGGCGGAGTGTGTACCCCCTTTGAGCGGCTTAACGGTTTTCAATATCATGACAACTGGCTCGAAAATATGATGATTGCCGCTTCGCTGAGGGGACAATATCGATCACACAAAATCAGGTAGTATCAACTTTATTCTATTCCATGCGCTGGCAAACGACAGGCAATATAGGAGGAGATATGGGGACTATCAAGTTACCGGCTCATTACTATCAGCAGTTCGACGCGGATCTCGAACTGGAAGTTCCGGGCGAGGGATACGGAGGATGGAAGGATGCGGAGATCGACATTGCCGACGATCACACGGCGGTAGTGGTCATGCACGCCTGGGACAATGGCACTGCGGAGGAGTTTCCTGGCTGGTTCCGGGCAGTGGAATACATTCCCAGGGCGAAAAAGATAGCCGCAGAGATATTTCCAGGGTTGCTTGGGGCGGTGCGAGAATCCCCGCTGCCGCTGTTCCACGTGGTAGGAGGGGGGGATTACTACAGCCAGTGTCCCGGGTATCAACGAGCGGTGGAATTGGCCGGTCCTAAGCCCAAGCCATTTCCCCAGGTGGAGGAGGATTCGGTGCTGGAACAGCTGAGGGAGTTCCGGCGGAAAAATGTCTTCGTCGGTGAGAACAATGAGGCGGATGTGGGTCGAGGATTCGCCCGTCTGGATTTCATGTCCGAAGCCAGGCCGCTCGATGATGAAGGGGTGGCGGAAAACGCCGAACAGCTCTTCGCCCTGTGTCAGAGCGAGGGGATCAATCATTTGATCTATGCGGGATTTGCCATCAACTGGTGTCTGCTGCTCTCGCCCGGAGGAATGGCGGATATGCAGAAGCGAGGAGTGATCTGTTCGGCGCTGCGCCAGGCGGTGACGGCGGTAGAGAACAAAGAGACCGCTCGACAGGAGCTGTGCAAGGAGATCGGTCTATGGCGAGTTGCTCTGGCTTTTGGGTTTGTATTCGACGTGGATGATTTCATTGGAAAGTTGAAAGGAAATTGAAGAAGAGATAGAAGTCTCATGGGATTGGGGGCTCTAATGTTCCGAATCAGATCTTCTCTTCTTGGAGAGGAAGACATATAAGGGATATATTTTTTCTGGGCCATTTTCATGGCCTCCAAAAGGATATTCAATGGAAATATCTCATCCTTTTTTTGGGTGGGATATTTTTTTTGTGAACTGCTTTGCAAAAGAACTTGACATCGAGATATAAACTGTATTACTGTATTAATGTATCGATACAGTGATACAGTTAAATTTGTAACTACTCAGGACCCCAAGGATGCGATTTATAATCCATTCTGGTCGAGAAAGCAGAGGATGTCAAAGCGCGGTCAGCTTCCGGAATTCGAATAACTCCCTCCGGTGGAGGAACTATGGATGAAGCCAATCTGCACTTCCGCATCGATACATCTGGCGGAGTGCCCATCTACCTGCAACTCATCGAGCAGGTAAAATACCACATTGCCAACGGAGTACTTGAACCCGGGGATGAACTCCCTTCGGTGCGTTCTCTGGCGGAGCGGAATTTGGTCAATCCCAACACTGTGGCGCGAGCCTATATGGAGCTTGAGCGTGAAGGGGTGATATACAAGCGTCGCGGCAGGGGGACCTATGTTTCTGAGCAGAAGGTGGAGATGACCCTGGACCAGAAGGTCGAAATAATCCGCGAGTTGCTTGAAAAAGCGGTTATCGAGGGACGGCAGCTGGGAGTGAGTACGACGCAGTTGCGGATGACATTGGAGCAGACGCTGAAGAAATTTCCGCGGCGGAGATTGTGAACTCGGGAGAGTCGACTATGAATGAAAGAGCGATCTACACGGAAGGCTTGACCAGGAAATTCGGCAAAAAGACGGCGGTGGAAAACCTGGGTATCGAAGTGCCGACCGGAAGCATCTTCGGCTTTCTGGGGCGCAACGGAGCGGGGAAGACGACGACCATCCGCATGCTGATGAACATGATCGAACCGAGCGTGGGGCGGGCGGAGGTGCTGGGGCTCGATCCACAGCGGGACGACCTGGAACTGAGGCAGCGAGTGGGATACGTGTCGGATCATCCGGTGATGTACGACTGGATGAAGATTGGCGAACTGGTTCGGTTTACGGGGAGCTTCTATCAGAACTGGGATGGGAAGAAAGTGGAGGAGTTGTTGCGGAAGTTTGATCTGGATTTCGATCTGAAGGTGAAAGAACTCTCGCGAGGCATGAACGCTCAACTCGCCCTGGCGTTGGCCATGGGACACGACCCGGAACTGCTCATCCTGGACGAGCCGACATCCGGCCTGGACGTGTTGGTGCGTCGGGATTTTATGGAGAGCATCATCCAGGTTATTCAGGAAGAGGGACGCACGGTCTTTCTCTCTTCGCACCTGGTGCATGAAGTGGAGCGAGTGGCCGACCAGGTGGCGATCATCGAAGGAGGGAGATTGCTGGTTTGGGGAAGCGTGGATGAGATCAAGGGGAGGGTCAAGAAAGTGCTGGTCAGAATGGAGGAACCCGCTGCGGTGCCGGCTTCCATCGATGGGATTTCCGGTGCCCAGGGAGAAGGGGCGCAGCAGCTGTTGACCGTGGTCGAATGCAGCGATGAGAAGCTGAGACAGCTGGAGGATAACGGTGCGAAAGTGTTGGAAGTAATCGACCTGAGCCTCGAAGAGAGTTTCGTCGAATTAGTCGGCGCCCGAGGAGGTGTATCGTGAACGCGACCAAGGCACTGTTTTGGAAAGAAGGACGGGAGATTCTATACAAGATTTTTCTGGGTCTGGGGGGATGTATCGCCCTGCTGTTGCTGCGCCAGCATCCCGAGTTCGAGCAAGAATTCGTCCGGAATCTGGAGAGCTGGGGGATGTGGGTGGGGATCATAAGCGCGGTCGTTTTGGGGATGGAGGCGGTGGCGACGGAGCGGAACAAAGGGACGCTGGATTTCCTGATGGGGCGTCCGATTCCGGCTGCGAAATTGATGCTGGTGAAGTTCGCTACGGGAGGGGCGAGCCTCTTCCTGGTCATCGCCGCGTTCTGGGCTACTGTGTATCTCTTTCCCCTCGCGCAGAACCCCGTCGATTATGATTATTTTCAGTGGATTTTCAATCAACGCATCCTCACAAACGTAGGCTACCCCTATCTGGTGCTGATCTGGTTTACGCTGATGTTTCAGCTCTATGCCTTCGTGTTTCTGGGATCGTCGCTGACCGACAACTTGCTAAAAACGATAGCCAGCGGCGTGCTGATCGTCTGGATATTGGCGATAATGATGATATTGGGCGCATTCAAGAGCAATCCCTCAGTCTCCTTTTATCTCACCCATTTTGTGGACACAGGATGGGATGGTTGGGGAACTATCGTCCGCATCGTCAGGGAGAAGGGGTTGCTGGCAGGGCGACTCATCTTCGTCGGCTTGTTTACGGCGGGCATTTTCTGGCTTTCCGTCCTGTCGCTGAGGAGGTGGAAAGGGGGAGCATTGGGATGGTGGCCCATATTGATCGCATGGGGAGTGACCGGGGGGATGTTCCTCCTCGGTGGATATTTGCGCGGCGAAGAGTCCTTTCCGGAGCCGGTGGGACTCTGGACTCCACGGAAGCAGGCCGAAAGAGTGGAAACAAAGGTGGAGGAAACTTCGTCCACGTCCATGGAAGACATGGACGCCGCCGTAATGGCCCTCATGAGGAAAAATAGGGACCAGGGGATGATGAGGGATATGGCCCTGCAGGACGACGTCGCCTTTGTCGCTCTGAGAAAGGGACTGGTCACCATAGACGTATCACAGGTGGAGGAACCGAGGGAGATCGGCAAGATATTGGCAAAACACTGGGAAATGCAGAAGATCGCCCTGGCTGGTTCGGCTGCGTATATCTTCGGGGAGTTAAAAAGGGGCAAAGAGGACAGCGTCGGAGTGGCGATCTTCGATATCGAGGACCCAACCGCGCCCGAGATGCGCGGCCAATTTTCGCTGGATACTATAGGGCGTGCAGGGAGCGTGCGTTACCTGGAGTATCTGGGAGCAACTGGGGATGTGCTGTACATCGGCCTGCAGCGGGATTTCCACCACGTGGAATTGTTAGCGCTGGACATCCGCGATAGATGGAATCCCATCGTTCGCAACAAGCTGGTTCTGGACGTCGATTTCGGCCAGGCCGATGGAATGGTGAAGCTCTCCGGGCCGAACGAAAGCATGGGGTTTCGCATGACGGTCGATGGTCATCTCGCTTTCATCGGCATGGAGACCGGGCTGGTGATCGTGGATCTGAGCGATCCGGACCATCCGGAAGTGCTGAGCAATACTCGCCTGGAGGAACTCAGCCACAGAATATCGGGATCTCGTAGACGGATGATACTGGTAGAAGGGAATCGGGCCTATGTAGAGCGATACTGGCCGCGGGAAATGGTGGTTATGGATATAAGCGATCCCCGGCAGCCGGTCGAACTCGACTACATTCGAGGGCTCGAGCTATATGAACAGGACACGGCAATCTTCGGAGAGTCGATCTACAGTAAGAGATCTTGGGGAATCACCTCCCACGAAATCCTGGATTCCGGGAGAGTGGGAAAAGTGCGGAAGTGGAAGGTCGATACCGAGGTTTTGGAGTCCCAATTCATGGGGTACTACAGCAGACCCGGGCTATCGATAAAGGATGGCTTCGCCTATACCATAATCGCCGACTATCTGATGATCTTTTCTCTGGATGAATAGAGTGTAGAGCTTTTTTGAACAACCCTACAGCGGATCTCGTCTTTGCGCCGGTGCTTGACAGCAACCGGCGCATTTTTGTCTTTCTATGCGAGCATGAGTGACTGAAGGAAACAAAAAAAAACTTGAAGGGAATATTTACATGGGCGATCGACAGGCGTGCTGGCTGGTAGGGACCAAGGGAGGACTACTCAGGGGAGATCTGGATGGCAACTGGGAGAAGGTGGGAGGATACAATTTTCGAGTGACGAGCATAGTGCGCAATGCAGAGAGAGTGGTCGTTGGCGTCGGTTCCGGCCTGTGGGAGGTGGACATGGGCGGGGGGATGTGGAAACAGTTGCACGACGAGACCCTGACCGAAGTGCTCGCGATTGGTGCGATACCAGGAGACCCGGGGATAGTCGCCGCCTCGGCGTACGGGATTGCGACTGGCGAAAGGGATGAAATGGGGGCCGTGCGCTGGAGTTTCTGGTCGGACGACCTGCTGGTCAACGAGCGGTTCAGCAACGCCGTTCTGGTGGTCGACGACAAGCGCTGGCTGGTCGGCACCGAAGGGGGCGTTCTGGTGGCAGAGGATGGAGGGGAGAACTGGACCCATACCAGCCTGAGCGGCACCCCGGTGCGCGGTTTGTGCCGGGCGCTGGGAAGTTTTTGGGCGGGGACGGACGAACGGGGAATCTGGCGCAGCGAAGACGGGGTGAACTGGAAGCAGGCCGGACGGGGACTGGACCAGGGAACGGTCTTCGATCTGACGGAGAGCGGCGGGAAGATCGTGGCCGGAAGCCTGGAGGGAATCGTTGTTGGCGACGGCGAGGGGAGCTGGCAGCGGCTGGGGCCGCGGATGCTGATGGCGGCGGTGGCGGCCGATCCGACCGATGCTAACACATGGTTGGCCGGCGGCGATCCGGGCGGGTTGTGGATCACCCGTGATGCCGGAGAGACGTGGCAGCAGATGGGTGTGCCGGCGACGATTGAGGTGATCCTGGTTCCAGAGGGAGACTGAGATGAGGGCGGAAGAATACGGGCGACAGGTGGACGCCCGGTCGGAGCGCATGATCGAGGAAATGGCCGGGCGGGCCAATTCCCTGTGGAGCGCCCATGCCCTGATGGTGCAGGGGCAAAAGGAACAGGTGGAGCAACTGGTCTACGACCAATTCGGCAAGCCGAATCTCGGGCCGTTCGGGCGGGTGGCCAGCGGCACCTTCGAGATCCAGGCGGCTATGCTGCTGGTCTGCCGCTGGGGGGATGAACTGGCAGATGAGGTGCTGGAGCGGGTGCGCCAGGTGATGACCCGGGGGATGCTGGATCGGGGGAATACCGAAAACCACTGGCTGATGCACTACGCGGCCAACCTGCTGGCGTCCGAGCGCTGGGGAGATGCGGATGTCTGGTGGAACGGCCTGCCGCCACAGGCGATGCACCAGGAGGCAAAGCGGTGGATCCTGGGGATGATCGCCCGCACCGCGCTGATCGGGCATCATGAATACGATTCTCCGCAGTACCACCTCTGCCACGTGCTGGCGATGATCTCCCTGGCCGACCACGCCCGCGACGAACAGGTCCGGAGCCAGGCGGAAAAGGTGCTGACCCTGCTGGTGGCGGATATGGCGCTGGAGTATTTCAAGGGATCCTGGGCGGGGGGACATTCGCGCGAGGGGTATCGGGATAACACGCGATCCCGACCCGGCTCCATACCCGGACTGGAGTTTCTCTACTTCGGGGGAGAGGAGTTCGATCCGAAGATGCACATCCACGACATGGTGGGACCGGCGCTGACCGCCCGCTACCGGCCACCGGCACTGCTGGCGGAAATGGCGTGGGATCGGGAGACCGTCCACGTGGTGCGCAAGACCAAGGCGCCGCGCACCATCTACCGCCACGTCGACGGCGAGAGCCGTGCGGTGCGCAAATACACCTATATGAGCAAGTCGTTCGCCCTCGGCTCGACACAGGTGGGGCTGCCCGGAGAGCCGGCCGGACCGATCGACTTGATCTCCTGGGATCTGACCTGGGAGGGAGTGGATCAGCAGGCCAAGATCACCTGCAACCACCCGTATCGCGGCCCGGGACGCTTCAGCGCCTTTCTCAGCGAACTGCCGCAGAACATCGGGTGCGGAGTGCCGACGGACAAACCGTATCTGCAATTTCCCGATCGGCTGTTCGGGGCCTCGCCGTATGAGCGGGTGATGCAGCACGAGGGTACGGTTGTGGCACTCTACCGGATTCCGCCAAGCGACGAGAATCGGTATCTCAACCTCTTCCTGCCGAAGAGCATCGACTGGACAGAGCGGAATGGATGGATCCTGGGGGATAGCGGAGATTTCCACGTGGCCCTCTATCCGATCGGGCCGTATCGCTGGGTTTTTATACGCGAAGAGAATCTGATCGACGGCTGGCTGCTGCGCGTTGAAGGGGAAGACGTGGGTCTAGTTTTGGAGGTGGTCGAAGCGGAACATTTCGAGGATTTCGGGAAATACGTTGGGGAACGCGCCAGTGCCTGTCCGGATCTCAATGACTGGCCGCGTGCAGAACGGGTGTCGGTCGCCACCTGGAAAGGGGAGCGGCTGGAGATGACCTACGACGGGGAACACAGAATCGACGGAGAGGCGATCGACTACGAAGCCTATCCGCTCTACGGAGCCCCGGGTGTCGAAGCGGAAATGAGGACCGGGAAGATGGCGTTCCGGAGGGGAGGAGAGAGAGTGGAATTGGACTTTGGAATCGACCCGGATGCAGAAATGCTGCCGATGCGAGTGATTGGCTGAACCGATTCCACTGCTGCCCAACGAAACAGAGGAATCCACGGTAGAAACTTCTTTGCCGCGGATTCTTCTGTTTGGGGACCAGGGGAATGTCAAAAAGCAGAAGTTTTGTTAACAACATTTTACGAGTTTTTTAAAATCAGGTGACAATCTCCCTTTTTTCAACGTATTGAGGCCGAAAAACTGTTCGGAGCGTGGTGAAAATGGGCAAAATTGCTTAGTTTTTTTGTTTGTGAATTCCGTTTTTTCTTCCCAAGTTAGAGAAAGGCAATGTCATGAGTTTCGAAAAGGCTCTCGAGATCGGCCGTCCGCCGAACATCGTCGAACTGTTTCCCAATTCCAAGGCGCTGCTGGTGAGCGGCAAGGTCATCGATAGGGCGATGCTCGCCAAGGGCAATTCCATTGCCATGGCTGCCAACGGGCGGAGCAATTTCGTCATCCGCGGTGCCCTCAAGGCCGCCCAGAAGGCGAACGCCGCGCTGATCATCGAGATCGCCCGTTCCGAGGGCGGGGCCGCTGCTTATTGCGCGGTCAGCCTGTGGAACATGGCCCTCCAGGTCGACCAGGCCTGCAACGAGATGGGCATCACCATTCCGGTAGCCGTGCACGCCGACCACTACGGCATCAAGGCGGAGAAGGACATCGCTCCGGCCCAGGTCGAGATTCCCTCGCTGTTCGACTCCGGTATCACCTCGATCGCCATCGACGCCTCGCACATGCCCGATGCCCAGAATCTGCTGACCACTTTGGAACTCTACAAACTGGTACCCTCCTGGGCCGCTCTGGAGACCGAGGTGGGTGAGATCAAAGGAGAGCAGGGACTGTCGAACAAGGCAGAGGCGCTCTTCCTGATTCAGGGCCTCAACGCCCACGGTATCTCGCCTGAGTGGATCGCCCTCAACAACGGCAGCACCCACGGCCTGGAGGCGAGCGGCCAGGGGATCCAGGTCGATTTGACCGCCGGGATTCACGAGGCGATCGCTCCGTACAAGGTCTCCGGCGCCCAGCACGGCACCTCGGGCAACAGCTCCGATCGCCTGCGCGCCATCGCCGCCGAGACGAAGACGACCAAGGCGAACGTGGCCACCGCTCTGCAGATGGTCTCGTGGGGTCTGGAGGTCAACGACTACGGCAACGCCACTATGAAGGACGGGCAGTTCGTCAAGGTCAAGGGGGAGGGGATGAGCGAGGAGATGTGGGACGAAATGGTTGCCTACGCCGATGACAAGGGCTGGAAGGCGGGGGACTACAAGAAGCTGAACCTGCCGTTCGAGAACAAGCTGATGGGACAGAGCAAGGATGTGCGCGAGCGAATGGTCGACCGGGTCTCCGAGTTCGTGTACGACATGCTCGTCAACGTGCTGAATGCCCAGGACACCGCCCCGCTGGGGATCGAGGCGATCCTCGAAGCCGGCTCCTATGACCTGGGCGCCAAGGGGGAGAAGATCGAAGATCCGGCCGAGTGGACTCCGGAGAAGATCGAGGAGAAGGGCAACCAGATTCAGTCGGAAGACGGCCCTGAAGGGGATTTCGACGACTAAAACGGCATCCTCCCAAACGGAGGAGAGCCGAATGGTGTTGAGAAGCCGGGTTTCCCACGGGACCCGGCTTCTTTATTTTTGAGCCATTCGTGGAGAATGACCCCTAGCCGAGGATCACGAGAATGAAAGCGGATGAAATACTGGAAAAAGTTTGCCGTTCGTTCGACGCATTGATCGATATTGCCGATCGCTACGATGGTCTTTTCCCTTCGCTGCTGGATCGGAGATCGCAGCAGATATTGGAGGAACTCCCCGAGGCGATCCCCGGACAGCGACAGGGGGACCGATCCCACCCCGGCTGTAACCTGATCCACGACGAGGCGGCGCTCAAGACGATGTATGGATTGAGTGAGGGGCTGGGGCAATCCGAATATGCGGACGCAGCGGATCGATATCTCCGTTATTATGCGGAGAACTGCACTGGAACGGCTACCGGTCTCTTTCCATGGGGGGAGCACGCTTTCTGGCATCTGAGCGAAAACCGGGTGGGCAGCGGGCGGGAACTGTCCGATCCGGCGGGAAAGGGGGATGCAATCCACGACCACCTGCGGCAGGCGCCGCTGTGGCTGTGGGAGAAATTGCAGGCGTTCAATCCGGAGTGTGTGCAGCGGTTTTCCGAGGGGCTGGACGGCCACTGGACCGAAGGGGAACCGCTGGAGTACATCCGCCACGCCCACATAGAGGTAGTCAAACACCACGGACGGGGCGCGCGCTCCTGCGATTTTCCGCGCCACGGAGGGTTCTATATCCTCGACTGGGCGTTTGCGTATCGACAGAGCGGGAGGGCGGAATTTCTGGAGCAGATTCGCAATATGGTAGAATACTGGTGGCCACGGCGGGACGAGCGCAATCTGCTGCTGATCGAGAGCCGCAGCCCGGAGGAGGATGTGCGGTTTTATAACATCAACGCCCCCGGGCAGACATTGTCGCTGGCGGCCAGTCTGCTGGAGAGTTTGCCTCTTCTGGAAGACCGAGAACCGGAGCTGTGCGCTGTCATGCGAGAGCGAGCGCTGGCCTATATCGACGGCTTCCTGGCGGCTCCGCACGATCTGGAGCAGGGGATTTTTTCTATTCTGTCGCGCCGAGACAACAACGAAATGGCCCAGGAAATGCCGATCTGGGGCAGTGTGTACGGGGTATGGCCGGCTTCCTATGTGGCCCTGACGGCGCTGTGTGCGCATCGATCGACGCGGGATGAGCGCCTGCTGGAGTGGGCGGAAGCGGTGGGGCAGCGGTACGCAGCAGAGGAGATGCCCGGAGATGTGGCGGCACCGGCTATGGACGCCGGACTGGGGCTGGGGCTGCTGGCCGATCTCTACGATCTGACCGGAGAGGAACGCTGGCTGGCGGGAGGGATGACATTGGCCGAGAAGCTGGTCGATGTCTTTTTTGACGCCGCGGCGCTGCCGCGCGGAGCGGCTGGCATCGACTGGTACGAATCGCAGATGGGGCCCAGCTTCCTGCAGCACGGACTGGCGCGCATCGCTCTGTTGGCACAGGATCGGGAACGCTGTCTACTGGAAGCGGACTATACCGCCCGCTAGACAAACAGAGGAGGGATGAGGTGAAACCGCTGGAGATCACCGCAGATTTTGAATGCGCCAACGCCGAGGAGATTCGGAGAGAAGGGGATCGTTCGTTCTCTCTGTCGACGCGACCGGATCGGGCAGTCGACTGTGAGCAGTACGAGTTGGCCGATTATTACGTCGCTTTCCGTCTGATCAACCCGAACCCGCAGCCGGTGGAGGCAGAAGTCGTCTACCGAGAGCTGAACTACCCCGAAACGGGGCGAACGCTGGCGGTGCGGGACCTGTTCGAGAACGAACTGCTCGTGGAGGACTGGCGGCCCCTTCCCCGGGAAGAGGTGGAGATCGACGCCGTGAAAAACAGCTGCCGCATGCGGGTGACGGTGCAGGCCGAAGCGTCGCTGGACGTTTCCAGCATGTACTGGATGAGCGGTAGTCAGGTATATGAGCGTTTGGGCCAGGTGGAAGGAGAGAAGGGGGTGCGCGTCTCATCCCTGGGGCAGACGGCTCAGAGCAGAGAAATACCCTTGATCGAGTTGGAGAGTCGCCGGAAGAACGCACCGCTCTGCGCGTTGGGGGCGACTCCGCAGTGCCACGAACTGGGAACCATCGCCATCATGGGAATTTTCGAGGCGGCGCTGAAGGGGAAACTGGAAGGGGTCCTGGAGCGCTGCAGTCTGGCTCTGCTGCCCCTGAGCAATCCGGACGGCAATGCGCTGGGCAGTTGCATGACCAATGCGCTCCGGCAAAACGTGATTTTCGGCTTTGGTGCGGCGGGAAGCGGAGAGGGGGCCGTCGAATGTGAAAGGGTCTGGGATTATCTTTCCCGCACTCGCCCCCTGTTTTTCCTCGAGTTTCACAGCTATCCGCATTTGAACAGACCTTCATTCAGACCTTATGACGTCGATCGCGCGCTCTTTCCGGACGACGAATCCCGGCGTCGAGGGGAAACGTTCTTCGCCGCCGTCAACAAAGTGGCCCCCAATCCGGGGGTTCGGCTGGAGGCTGGATCGGCGATCGAAAAGCAGTTCCGCCCGAGTCTGATAAGCCGCTTGATCGCCGATCTGGGAGTGCCGGCCACGCTCTACAAACTGCACAACAGGGAGACGGTAGCGGACAACGTCGACCACTCCCTCCAGGTGCTGGAAGGGGTGGCGACGGCGATGTGCCGATAGCTCGAGTTTTTTGGATAATTTTAGAAAATGGTCAATATCGGCCGAGAAAGGGCGTTTTTCATCTTTATGACCCGCTGGAGAAGCCACAAAGCGGTCATATTGGCGAAGAAAAGCGCTTTTTTTTATCTTATCAATATCTCTCGATTCAGCCGGTTCGGCCGGTTTTTGAGGCGAAGCCGACCACTTCTGCCCAGGTTGAATGGGAACTCCCCTTCCCCGCGAGAGTCCTGTGTGCTTTTGTCCTATTGAACCCAAGGAAGATAGAGAAGCGCTGCAAAGGCAGATATCATTGCTGTATCTAGCAGGGAACCTTTCCATTGGGAATGCAGCGTTCAATAACCCTCTCCTAAAGCGGTGAAAAAAAATGGCCGAAGGAATCCGTCACAACTGTGGTTTCTGCGTCGCCCACACCCTCCACGATGCACATAGGTTTATTCGCTCTCTGCAGCACCGAGGCCGCGAGGCGGCCGGTATTGCGGCGGTGGGCAATGAGCGCATCGATGTAATAAAATGGGCCGGCCCGGTCGATCGCTTCGACGTGACCGATCTTCACAAGATATTCCCCAGTCCACAGTACCACACCTACATGGCGCACGTCCGCTACGCCACCCGCGGCAGCAAGGACAAGATCCTGGAAGAAGCGCACCCGCACGTGATTGGGGGAAGGGTGGAAAACCGCGACAATCACATTCTCATCTGGGGTTGCGATATGGCCGCTGTCCACAACGGCCAGGTGGACAGCGTTTTTTTTAGGGAGGTGGTACCGGACCAGCTGCGCTCGACCTGTGACACCGAGGCGTTGCTGTATCTCTATCGCCAGTACGGGGAGTACAATTTCATCCGCGAAATACCAGGGGCGTACAGCATGGCGATCGCCGATAAGCGCAAGAAAGAGGTGATCGTCATGCGGGATCGGACCGGAATAAAGCCGGGGGTGTTGGGATGGAAGGACGGCAAATACGGCGTGGCTTCGGAGGACATCTCCTTCCGCAAGAACGGGGGAGATTACATCGAAGATCTGGAGCCGGGCACCATCTACTACTTCTCTCCGGAGGGGGATTACCGGAAGGATAAACAGATCGAGACTAGTCTCTCCTACTGCTTCTTCGAGTGGAATTATATCACCGACGTCGATTCGATCATCAATGGAGTGAGCGTGCGCCGCATCCGCGAATCCCTGGGGGAGGTGCTCAGCGAAGAGTTCCTGCCGATCGACGCCGATCTGGTGACTTATCTGCCGCGTTGCCCGGAGGTGGCGGCCCGTGCCTACGCCAAAAAGGCGGAGATTCCCTTCCAGCCGGTATTTTACAAGATGCGCGGTGAGCGCTCTTTCCAGGGGAGTACGGCCGGAGATCGGGAGCAGTCGATCGGCCAGAATCTCCATTTGCTACCGGGGATGAGGGAGTCCCTGGAGGGCAAGACGGTGATCATGATCGACGATAGCATCGTGCGGGGCAACAATTCCCGGAGGGCGCGGCAACTGCTCTACGAAGAAGGCAAAGCGGAGAAGGCCTACCTGGTGAGTTACACCCCGCCTATCGGCATCATCGGCGACGATGGGGTGCCCCGGGGGTGTATGTTCGGGGTCGACATGCCTCCGGATCCTCCAAAGGGGTCTGAGTTCATCGCCAGAGAGAGGACTGTCGAACAGATCGGCGAGGCGATGGAGATGCCGGTGATCTACCTGTCTCGAAAGGGAATGCAGCGGGCTTTTGAAGCGGCCGGGTTGCCCGAAAAGAACCTGTGCACCTACTGCATCGGAGGGAGTGAACCTTACGAAACGGTCGGGTCGCTGGTGCAAATCGGCGGCAAACCGCAGCTGGATCTGTTGGAAAGTGTGAAATAGCGCGGCCGGACCGCTCGGCCGGGGTGCCGCAGGCCCCTTTGGGCAATTTGCTTTCCGGGAATTGGATCGGTAATTTGAAATCTGAGAGGAGCCGACCAGGCGACGACGGAAAGCAATGGAAGAGGGAAACGAAATCCAAAAGCGCGGAATCGACGCTTCGGAACAGGGCAGCGATGCCGCTGACGAGGGACACCTGCGCGCCATCCACGCGATCACCCTCGGATTGCGGAAAACTACCGACTTCGCTCGAAGTCTGTCCGAGCAGGTGGCCCTGCTAGGAGCCGCGGGACTGTCTTTTTCCACCCTCTCTCTCTATCTGATTTTTCCCAATACAAAAGAGGCAATTCACTACTACCTCTACCCCGATCCCGCGGGCTGGGAGCGAGTGACCTTGAAGGAAGGCACTCCGGAACTGTCGGCGTATCTGCAGGGAGAGACCCGCTCCTGGCCGGCCGGTCCCAGAGAGGGAGTTTGGCACCTGACGGTGCCCATCTCTCTGGGGGCGGTTTCCCTTGCGGATGTCCGGGCTGGAGGTTTTGCCGCATCCGAAGAGCAGCTATTGAAGCGGATCGCCCTCTATCTGGAGATGATGGTCGTCCGCCATCGGGATCTGCTGGCTCTGGAGGGGATGGGAACCAAAGCGCTGCAGACCGATGCGGACCTGGTGGCACTGCACGACGGGAGCCACGATCTGTCCGGAGAAACCAGGGACGAAGTGGCGCAAAAGACGATTGAAATGGTCGTCGACAAGCTCTCCTTTGAGCGAGTGGGCATATTCCTGTGCGATGCAGAACGGAAGATACTCCGCGGCGCCTGGGGGGTGGATGAGGAGGGAACGGTCGTATCTATAGCGAGCACGGAATTCCCACTCGCCCCGGGGAATGAGGAGAGGAGGACGGAGATCGCGCAGGTCGCTCGGGGAGAGATGGCTTATTTCCTGACTCAGGATCTGGATGGGGAAGGGAGAAAGAGCGTGGAGGGGAATATCCGGGCCAATCTGCTGGTGCCGATGCGCGTTGGGAAGAGGATCGTCGGCGTCCTGGCTGTGGACAACAATTTCACCAATCGGGAGATAGAAGTAGATGAGGTCCAGCCGCTGATGATCCTGGCCAATCAGGCGGGGGCGGCCATGGAAAACGCCCGACTATACGAAACCCTCACGCTGGCGTACGGGGAACTGGAAGAACGGGTGAAAGAGCGGACCGCCGAACTGGCCAGGACCAACTCCCAACTCCAGGAAGAAGTCCGCGAGCGCCAGCGGGCGGAGGAGCAGCTGAAGGCCTGGCTCGAAGAGAAGGAGATGCTCCTGAAGGAGGTACACCATCGGGTTAAGAACAACCTGGCGGTCGTCTCGAGCATGCTCAGTCTGCAGTCGATGGAGATCGAGGATGAGCGCTATCGTCGGCTGTTCCAAGACAGCCAGAACCGGATTCAATCGGTCTCCCTGATCCACGAAAAGCTGTACATGGCTCGGGAAATGGGGAGGATAGGTCTGGAGGAGTACATCCCCGATTTGGTGAGGGAGATCTTCGACTCCCAGCGTCCCGATGATGCCCGGGTGGAACTGCGAGTGCAGGTGGACGAAGTGAGCCTGGAGGTGGATCCGGCGATCCACTGTGGCCTGGTCATCAACGAGCTGATGACCAACGCTCTTAAGCACGCTTTTCCAACTGGCCAGCAGGGAACGGTGGGTATCGAGATGAGCCGGCAAGAGGGGGGCATGCTGGAACTGGTGGTGTGGAACGACGGGAAGGGGCTACCCGAAGAGGTGGATACCCACCAGGACAAGTCGCTGGGACTGAGACTGGTGGACGCCCTGGTCACCATGCTCAAGGGAAAACTACAGGTGCAGGGAGGCGATGTAACCAGATTCACCGTGACCTTCCCCTACCAGCCTCCTTCCTGAGGCGTCGGATTTTTCTTCTACGAGACAGACAGACCGCCGTCGATGACGAAACAGGCGCCCGTGGCGTACCCGGCATCCGGGCCGGCCAGAAAGGCGATAAACGGGGCGATATCTTCCGGCTTGCCCAGACGGCCCAGGGGAATCGCCTCCTCCAGGCGATTCTTCCGTCCGTCCGGGTCCGGATGGACGTCGAAGTTGGGGGTCTGTTCCAGGGCGCCCGGACAGACGACGTTGCAGCGGACGGCGTGCTGGGCGTAGTGGACGCCGATGTAGCGGCCCAGGCCAACCAGTCCGTGTTTTCCTGAAACGTACGAGACGTTGGGGGAACTGCCGCTGAGGGCGGTGACCGACGAGACGATGACGACGACGCCCCCTTCGCTCTGTGCGACGAATTGCGCCAGGCCGTATTTGCAGGTTAGAAAGACGCCCCGGTAGTTGACGTCGTGCGTCCTGTCCCAGATCTCCTCGGGCAACTGGTGGAGATCGCGGTCCTCCCGATGGAGCTGAATGCCGGCGTTGGGGATCAGGATGTCGAGCCGCCCGAACTGTTCGACTGTGTGGGCGACGGCCGCTTGCACCTGTTCCGGGTCGGAGACGTCGGTCGGCAGGGGGAGGGCGGAATGCCCGGCGGTTTCCAGTTCTGCGGCGACGGCCTGCACTCCTTCTGCGGGGATGCCGACGAGGGCTACGCTGGCACCAGCGTTGGCCAGCAGGCGAGCAGTGGCGGCGCCGATGCCGCTGCCCGCACCGGTTATGAGGGCGACTTTTCCTTCCAATGTCATCTGTTTTTCCTCTTTCCAATCAGTCGATGATGATGTCCCCTGCCTCCAGAGAGCGCTGGCCGATCTGCTTCAGCTCGTCTACCGTAGTGCTTCCATCTCCATAGAGTTCGCACACGTAGTTGATCTCAAAAATCTCTCCGGCCGGAACCGGTACTGAGCCCGGATTGAAGTTGACGTGGATGTCGACGTAGTTGCCGCAGACTGAATAGTGCAGCTTGCGGTCGGGATGCTGCGGGTTGTCGATCAGGGTCAGGATATTGCCTCTGGCCGAGGGATAGAGGGCGTAGAACAGACGGGGATCGTCGCTGTCGCCGCCGGTGCTGAAGCTGGTATCGGGGCGGTAGCTGTATTTGATCATGGTCTGGCCGCGTTGCGCAAAGAGCACGGCGTCGTGAAACCAGGTCTCGGGCAGGCGGGACGGGTAGGGAAAGATGTCGGAGAACTCGACGTTGGCATCGTCCCACTGCTCCAGGATTTTCAGACGCATGCGCACTTCCAGGCGAAGTCGCGGATGGCCGCAGGGGATGCGCAGCCAGGTTTCGGACTGGGCTCGCTGGTTGGGGTTGGTGGAGCGGGTGTAGAGGGAGACGGCGTCGGGGCCGTTCTCCTCGAGGGCAAATTCCTTGATGCAGTTGCAGTAGTGATGTTGGGAAATGCCGCACGACTTGAACCAGGCCATCGGCATCTCCCAGACGACCGGATCGGTGCTGCCCAGGTCGGTGAGTCGGTGGACCGCCCCGCTGAACAGATCGAATTCCAAAGCGGGGGCATCCGGGTTACGGCTGCTCCAGACGGCGATATCGCGGCGATTGCCGGCCCGGCGCTGCAGGTCGACACCGGTGATCTCGCTCTGGTAGGTCGCCTGGATGCCGGGGAGTTTATCGACGCGGATTTCGGTGGGAGCGTCCGGGGAGAGACGGGCGGCGAGGAGGACATCGTCGACCGAGTCGTTGCGGTGCGACATCTCCATGGGCACGCAGATATCGTCGGTGAGCTCCCCCTCGGATTTCAGCTGAAAGGGGGCCGACTGACCGTCGATCGTGGCTGCGATCCCGCCGCGATGGCGTGGATCGGTTTTGCGGCGGAAGTAGCGGAGGCGGACGGTCCGGGACAGCGGATCGGGAGGAAAGGTGACGGTGATGCCGGTCGGATCTCCCTGGCCCACTTCGTAGGTGCCGTCTTCCTCGGTGTAGCAGCGGAAGGTGCCGCCGCTGACCTGGGGAGGAAGCGGCTGCTGCACGGCGGTGATGCGGGGTGCGAGTTCCTCCGCGAACTTCCCCAGGGAAACGACCAGGGTAGCGGAGAAGGTGGCGTCGGCTTCGGAGGCGACCTCGACCGCTCCTTCCCGCAGCCAGGAGAAATCGACCGTCGGTCCGTTGGCGGAAAGGGAGGCGCTGATGCCGGCGCTCTCTCCGCGGCAGGTCCAGCCCATGCCACCCCGAGCCCACTGCTGCATGCCGGTCGGCCAGTGGGAGGCGTAGAAGGGGGGTAGGGGGCCATGGTCGGAGCCGACTTCCCAGACATGGCCCTGATCCCGGGCCCAGTAAAGAGCGACGACCTCTTCAGAGTTGCTGAGGAAAACGGTTTTTTCGGGGAGCAATTCTCCAAAGGGAAGGGAGATTTCGCCGGTGTCGGTGACGGTCTGGTCCCCGGCTCGTAGCTGGGTGAAGGACGGATCGCCGAGGGCTTCGAGGTAGACGTCCTGGATCGGGCCGTGGCCGCGGCGATCGACCACCTGGATGCTGGTGGTGACGTGCAGATCCCCCTCCGGGTAGATCCAGATATCCTGCCTGCCGTCTCCGTGGTAGTGTCCCTCGTCGTCCAGCAGGTCGAAGGCGACGCGCATCCCGAGGCGGACGCAGCCCTCCTCCAGGAAGTGGAATTTGGGAGCCGGATCGTTCTCCTGGCGAATGAGCACGGATTGGCCGTGGTCGGGTGAGTCGGGCTCGGATGTGCAGACCAGGCGCACGCGGGCGGCCAGGCAGAGGGCGACGCGCTCCAGGCCGATACGGACGTCGGCGCCATCCGGGCCGATATGGAGCAGTCCCCCTTCGTATTTGGCGAAACTGGCCGCTAACTGACCGATGCGCCCTTTCCAGTGGGAGCGGGTGTCGACGAAGAGACCGTCGCGTGTCATGGAGAACTCCTTTGACCGGGTGTTGTGGTGGGATAGATTATTGTGCATGATACAGGCTGTATTTTTCGCTGTCAACTAAAGCTGAAAGGGGAATACCATGGTAACCGGAGAAGTCCGTCTGTGGAAAATGACTCGCCGGCAGGTGCGCGAGGCGTTGGATGCGGGTAAGATCAAGGGGGCGATTCTGCCCACGGGCAGCACCGAGCAGCACAACGAACATCTGGCGATGGAACACGATACGGCCAGCGCCATCCACGTGGCCTACCAGGCGGCGCTGGAGATGTTTCCGAAGGTGGTGCTAGCTACCCCAGTGTCGGTGGGGATCTCGGAGCACTGGATGGAGTTCAGGGGGACGCTGACCCTGAAGCCGGAGACGTTCAAGGCGGTCACCTTCGATATCTGCGAAAGCCTGAAGCGCCATGGGATCGAGCACATTCTGATCCTCAACGGCCACGCGGGCAATGGGCGGCTGGGGCAGGAAATGGAGGAGTTCCAGGAGAAGCTGGGAATCGATGTGCAATTCGCGTCGTACTGGGCGGCGTATTCCAAGGAATTCGTGGCGGAGCAGATGGAATCGGGCGACTGCCCGGCGCACGCGGCCGAGTTTGAGACTTCGTTCGCCATGGGCAACTTCCCGGAGAACGTACACTGGGAGAACGTGGATCTGAACGGAGTGGATCTGAATATCCAGCTGGAGGGGTATCGCGATCGGGAGCCGGATTACTTCGCCGCCGCTCGCGATCTGGCGACGCCGACCAAGGGGCGGGTCATGGCGAATGCGGCGATCGAGTGGACGATCGCGAAAATGGGGGAGATGATGGGAGAGTAGAGGGGATTCGGTGTTTGCCCGTCAGGGGATTTCCTCGTGGGGAAAGATCTCTGACGGGCGGAGGCATAAGGGGCGGGTTGTTGGTGATTTAGGACAAAATCCGGGGTTCGGAAAAGGTGGGCAGGTCATGACTGAATTGGAGCGGTTCCTGGCAGTGGTCCGATTCGAGAAGCCGGACTACTGGCCGCTGATCAACGTCAGCGGATTGGGATACGTGCATCAGGGAGGGTTGCTGAAATTACATCGGGAGGGGATGCCCGAATCGGTAAACGATCTGGAGTCCTGGCTGCGCTACTGGGGACAGTGCGGTTTTGAGGATGTGGGAGGATTGGGAAGAGGCGCTCCGGGCGTAAAGCAGGAGAGCTGGGTGGAAGGGGAGTTCGAGTACATCCGCAGCGAGACCGGAGCGCTCACCCGGCAGGTGGTCGACAACAACCTGGCGTACAGCATGCCGGAGTTCGTGGAGTTCGACGTGCGCGACCGGGCTTCGTGGGAGCGGTATCGGGAACTGCAGACGCCCTTGAAGAAGGGGGACGTGGAAGAGCAGGCCGAGCGCCTGGACGGTCGGACCCGGCCTGCACGGGTGGCGGCCGGGTCGACCTGGGGGACGGTGCGCAATTGGATGGGACCGGAGCGCGCCCTGCTGGCCATCTACGACGATCCGGATCTGGTGCGCGAGATGATCGAGTGGCAGACCTGGATGTTCGACGAGTTCACGGCGCCGGTCATCGAGCGGTATCGACCGGAGGTGGTCAGCATGTGGGAGGATTTTTGCTATAACCACGGCATGCTGCTCAGTCCGGAGACTTTCCGCGAACTGTGTGCGCCCCACTATCGGCGCGTGGCCGAGGTGGCCAGTGAGTGCGGTGCGGAACTGCTGATCGTGGACTCGGACGGCAAGGTGGACGAGTACTGTCTGCTGCTGGAGGAGATGGATTTCAACGGCTGCTGGCCGATGGAACAAGTCTGCGGCAACGATCTTAGGGATTACCGGAAGCGCCAGCCGCGCTTCATCTTCGCCGGGGGGATCGAAAAGGAGATTGCCAATACGGGCAACGGGTATCTGATCGAAGGAGAACTCCTGCCGAGAGTTGCGGAATTACTGGAAATCGGGGGTTTTCTTCCGATGTTCGACCACGCCCTGCAGACCGGGGTGGGCTTCGAAGAACTCTGCCACTGCATGACGCTCCTCCATCGGATTTGCGGCAGCGAGCACCTGGGGGAATTCCCGCGCGGGTGAGATTGCGAAAATCCCTTTCGGGGATCGGGAAGATCCCGCTGATCCAGGTTTGGTTGCTCACGACCTTACTACTCCCTTGCAGAACACAGATGGCCGGATATTTTGCGGATCGTTTGGGACAATCCGCCGAATATCCGGCCGTCTGTAAAATGGGTCAGTGCGGAAGGCTTTTCAGGAAGCGGCGACCTGCTCCGCTGCCCGGGCCTGGTGGATGCACTCGCCCAGCAGGGGGATGCCCTCGCGGATGTCATCCAGGCTGGGGAAACCGAAGGCCAGGCGCAGGAAGGGGACCTCTTTGTTGTGGATGTGGAAGGCGGAGCCGCGAGCGAAGCCGATGCCCCGTTTGCGGGCGAGGTCGGTCAACCTGTTCTGATCGACATCTTCCGGAAAGCCGACCCAGATGAATAGGCCGCCGACCGGGCGCGACCAGGTGCAGATGTCGCCGACGCTGGCTTCGAGCCCGGCAAAGACGGCGTCCCGTTTCTCCTTGAGAATGACGTTGGTTTGGGCGATGTGATCCCAGAGGCTGTCTTTGAAGAGCTCGGCACAAATGGAGGCGGCCAGCATGCTGTTGCCCCCGTCGTAGCGGCGGCCCAGGATGCGTTCGAGCATGGGAGGACGGGCGTATAGATAACCGAGGCGGATGCCGGCGCCCAGGATCTTGGAGAGAGAGCTGAGATAGACTATGTTGGGGCTGTCGTCCAGGGCGTAGAGAGATGGCTCGATCGGTCCTTCGAAGTGCACGTCGGCATAGCAGTTGTCCTCAACGATAATGGCGTCGAATTTGTGAGCCACCTCGATCAACTGGAGTCGACGCGCGCGCGGCATGACCACGCCGGTCGGATTGTGATAGGTGGTAAGGGTGTAGATGAAGCGGGGTGGGGTGCCCTTTTTGTGCAGGTCGGCCAGCGTCTCTTCGAGGGCGTCGATGCGCATTCCCTGCTCGTCCACGGGCACGCCGACCAGCTGGATGCCCATCCGCTTGTACGCGCCGATGGTGCCGGAGTAGTTGAGCTCCTCCATGACGACGATGTCACCCGGTTTTTCCACCAGCGCTTCGGCTGGCAGGGTGAGCGCCTGCATGGAGCCGTTCATCAGGCTGATGTGGTCGGGAGAGACTTCCACTCCTTCGCGCTTGGATTCGCGCGCGGCCATCACTTCGCGAAGACCGAGGTGGCCCATGTCGCCGGGGTATTGGACGAAATTTTCTCCCACCTGATGGATCGCCCGGGTGGCGGCCTCGGCCAGGGCTTCGGTTGGGAAGGAGCCGGGATCGGGACGGCCGCTGCCAAAATCGAAGGTGCGCATAATTTTCTCCCTGTCGCTGTTGTTGGGCAAAGTTTAAATTTCGATCTTTGATGGATGATAAACAGATCGGCCGAGAAACGCGCCGACGAGCTATAATATAGTTTTCTGAACCGCAACTAACCAGAAGGGATGTGAGATGAGAGCAGCCCGCTTAATCGCTCCCCGGCAGTGGGAGATCATCGAGGTGGACAAGCCGCAGCCCGCGGCGGATCAAATGCTGGTGCGTCTGGAGCGAGTGGCGATCTGCGGCACGGACAAGCCGCCGTACATCGGAGTCACCGAGAATTATCCAATATCCCCGGGAGGACCAGGGCACGAGGGACTGGGTATGGTCGAGGCCTGTCCTTCGGGTGAATACGAGGAGGGGGAGCGGGTATTGCTGTGGGGTTCCGACCGCGGCCTCTACCAGGATTACGTGCTGGCGCCTCTGCAGGGCTGCATCCGCCTGACCCAGGAGTTGGATCGGGAGGTGGTGCTGATGAGCCAGCTGCTGGGTACGGTCATCCACTGCTTTTACAAGTTGGGCAATGTCATCAATAAGAAGGTGGTGGTCATCGGCCAGGGCTCAGTGGGTCAGCTGTTCAACGCCACTTTGCGGAACCTGGGGGCCAAGCAGATCATCGGGGTGGACCCACTGAACTACCGCCTGGAGATCGCCGAGAAGATGGGGGCGACGCACGTGATCGATCCAGGGAAGGAAGACGTAGTCGAGCGGGTGGCCGAGATCACCGGCGGGGAGATGGCGGATATGGTGGTCGAGGCGGTGGGCAAGGAGGCGACCTTCAACCTCTGCACCAGGCTGGTGAAGCGGAACGGGACTGCGGTTTTTTTCGGCATTCCCAACAAGGAGAGCGCCGAAGGGATCGTGCCACTGCGGCTGTCGGAGCTGATGGGCAAGGAGGTTCGGGTGATCTTCACGGTGGGGCCCAATCCGCTGGAGGACTATACCATCGCCTACGACTGGATCGTCCAGGGACGGATCGATGTGCGACCGATCATCACCCACGTGCTGCCGTTCGCGGAGATCCAGAAGGGGTTTGCCATGGCGTTCGACGAGCCGGAGAAGAGCAAGCCGATCAAGATCGTGCTTCAGTTCGGAGATTAACCGGCTTCCATCGCGATAGATCGTTGAAAGACAATAAAGTGCCATCCTATTGAGATTTTTTCCCGATAGTGGCGGAAGTTGATGAGCTGGCTTCACACCCGTGAAGCCAGCTTTTTTGTTTTGATTAAAAATATTCTGTGCGTATTTTGTGCGAATTGAGGCTTATTGAATCCAAAGTAGCTTAAAAATCTCGGAAAATAACGTCGAAAAATGCGGATATAGCCGTTATAAACTGCGGCGAACCATCTTATTGGCGATGCTAAGTTCGACAAGTGGAAGAGATGAAAGGAAATCTGTCCGTCCATTTGGGGATCTTTCTCCTCCTGGTTGGTCTGAACGCCACTGGAAGGTGCGATAGTCTGTGCAGGAGAGTTCTCCCCTTTCTGGGCTTCGTCGATGTTCAAGGGGATGGCGCTTGCTCTGAACAGGAGTTGGATCTATGGCGTGAGAAGCGGGAGAGGTGGGTCACATTTTCTTTGGAGGGGGAGGACATTCTCAGGAAGTACGCAGAGGGTATCCGACTCGCTCGCTTTTATGGGGAATCTAAAGGATTGTCGGTTTCTCTTCCTGTGAGCCGAGGGGGAGTGTTTCATCATTTCCGGTTTCAGGTGCTTGGAAAGTCATTCCAGTATGATGGGCAGTCCAGAGGGGGAGGTTGGTCTGGAGGGCTGAAAACAGAAGGAATGACGGGTCGGATGCAGTACGCGGTGGGTAGGGGCGGGAATCGGTTTGGGGTGAGTATCTTGTGGGAGGAGAGTTCGGGGCGAAATCAGGAAGTGAGATTGGAGGAGTTCCCCCACGACCGGGATGATCGGGATATGAACCGTTTCTTCCTGGATTTGTTGGAGCCGACTTTCGGGAGGGAAATCACCTACAATTGGGAAGAGGGGAGGCAGGAGGTAGAAGTGGGAGGAGTATGGGCCCTTCCGGAGGGAAGCCAGATGGGGATTAAGATGCGTTTTGAGGAGGGGCGACCCCGGGTGAGAATTGCGTATACGAACAGCGGTTCCAGGAAGGAGTTGCGCGGCAGACGACGAGCGGATCTGAGGCAGAAGTGGTCCGGTTGGCGAGGGGAGATAGCTATCGAGCATCGACTGACAAGCAACTGGTACCTCCGTCCCGAGTTGGGATGGGCGAGCCAGAAGTGGGAAGCGGCAGTTCGGCAGCGGGATGTGCCGGAGTCGGCAGGGGGGGTGCTCCTGGACCTGCTTGAGTTAGGGGATGGTGAGGGACGTTGGCAGGGGTTGGATCTAAAGCTGAGGGGCACATGGGATCAATCAGGCCGGTTTCGTGCGGAATGGGTATTGGGGTGGGGGCGATCGACTTTCAGCGGAGAGGGGAAGGGAACTACCCCTGTCTTGGGGTTTAGCCTGAGAACGTTGCCAATCTCGCACCGGGGAGAAATGGAACTGTCCGGGGATATTGTCTCTCGCACCGGGAGTTTTAAGGTGAAGAGGGAATGGAAGCGATTTGGCCTGGATGTCGGGGCCATGGCTGCGCATGCCGAGATCGGAGCACGGGTCTGGGGGGAGGGAGAAATGGAGTTCGGCCTATCGGTCAATCCGATCCGGAAGGTTTTGCCATACGATTTGGAGTTGTACCGCTTTCTCCTGATTCCGTCCGCACAGGTTTCGGATTGGGGATGCCTGGAATACGAAATCACACAGTATCTGGTTGAACTGGCCCAAAGGGGGAAGCCCCGCGAGAAACATCCCGGAGAGAAGATCCAGGGGGGGACCAGCCACAGGCTGACCCTTAAGTATCTATTGTAGATAGGAGGATTTCGATGAAGACGCATATCCGCAGAACGGCCATGAGTGCTCTCACGCTCGCTGTTTGTTGTATTTCGTCGGCAGTGGGTTTACAGGGAGAGGATGTGGATGTCGAATTTCGGGAAGAGGTGACTGCTGATTACGAGGAATATCTGGAAGGGAGATGGGAATTCTTCTCCGCTCAGCTAGATGACGAGAATGCCCATGCGCGAATGGCCCTTATCCTGGTAGAACTGGGACAGATAGGGGTGGAAGCGAACAGGGCGAGTGACCGGATAGAGCGAGCACAGGAGGATATCGATTTTCAGCTGGGAGAGCTGGAAGATCGCATCATAGGGGAATGGGAAGAGGAGGGTGCAGCGGATCTGGAAAGCCTGCTGCGCACCATACGCCATCGCATTGGGGATGAAAAAGACGAAGATATGGAGGAAATTCTCGACGCCATCGAGAAGGATAACGAGGAAATTGAGGCCGCTCTGAGCGATCTGGGGGACGCGGTCGCAGATCGCATGGGAGAGGTCCAGGGACATGCGGAGATTCTCGTTGAGAGCGACGCGCCCTTTGCCGTGCGCTTCAGCCTGCGAGGGGAAGTTCTGGAGGTGGATCGCGCGGATATAGATGACGTCGAGGCCATCGCCGAAGCTCTGCTCGAAGCGGCCGGGGAGATGGGGGATGCCTTTGATCTGCTCGAGGAAGTGGGTGGGGAAGAGGGGAATATCGCGTCAATTCAGAGGATGCGCGAAGCTTTTCGGCAGCTTGACCGGGGCCTGGAAAGGTGGATGGTAGCGCTGGCACGGGAGCCCCAAGAGGAAGGGCATGGAGTGTGGGAGACGCTGGAAAATACCGGAGATTTTGTTCGGGATGTGCGGGGTTGGATCACCGATATCGATGAGATCCTGGCCGGTCGGGTTTTCCTGGTCGGGGAGATGCCAGTGCGGCCGGTGGCGCTGATAGAAAATCGCACGTTCAGGGCAGCTGATCCAGGAGAATTCGCATCTGGTGCTATCACCTTCAGCCTGCTAGCGCGGTGGAAATTTGCAGATGCCGACGATCGGGATTTGAGCGCCGATGAGTTTGAGGCAATCGATGCCGTGGAAATAGCTCGAGAGATCCGGGGAAAGGCCGAGCACGACCGACTCCTGGGCTGGATATCGGTGGTCATCGCCACCGGTAGTGCGGGAATTACAGATCCGCTGAGAGACCTTCTGCTGGACTTCTACCGTGCCGGGTCTCCGGTAGATTACACCTTCCAGGGGCTATTCCCCGCAGGGTTATCTCCCAGGTTATTGAAACTCATCGGGGCGGATATGGTGGTGAACACCAGCGCTTCTCGTGAGGAGATGGATCGCCACATGGAGAGTATACGCCAGGCGTTTCAGGCCCGTCTGGACGAGGATCTTTGGGATTCAGAAGCCAACGCCGGCATGGCAATGGTCCGCACCTATTTCCTGATCGTCGACAATCACGGAGAGGTGGAGGAGTTCATCGAAATGGCGGCTGAGGGAGATATTGTCGGCATCGTCGAGCGGTTCGATGTGGAGGACTTCGACTACACTTCGTCTATGGACGAAATTCGGATGAATATCGAAGTGGCGGAGCTGGATGATGAGATGGTTTTCATTCTTCTTGAAAAAATCGATTACGACCAGAATCCCTTCATCATCGACGAAGATGACGACCTGGTTTTTATTCCGCTGACCGGAAGATTGCTGGGTACGTTTCTGAACCTGGTTGAAGCGCTGGCGGAAATATCAATGGAAATGGCCGAAATGGTCCTGGATCTTTTCGGCAGAGGGGAAAATTTCTTCGAGCTCGATCTGGACCCAAATCAGCTCGATTTCACCGAGGCGGAATCTTCACTGGACTTTGCCAGAGCCCTGGAGCAATCCAATGCGCGGTTCTTGCAGATCACGCCTGAAGGTCGAGATAAGATGGAGAGTGCCGGAGACGAGATGAGCGAAATGCTGGCCGAGTTCAGCGGAGCGGTCACGGAGATGAAGGAGCTGACGGCATCGCTGGACGAAGAGGGAGGGATGAATGTGGAAGGTATGGCGGGATTCATGGAGGAATTCGACGAATTCTATCGGGAAGTGCAGAGGGATTTTGAGATTCCCGGGAGCACTACAGAACTCGACGGACGGGTCGTCAATATGTCGGCCTGGTTCGACAATCCGCCCGACAGTTTACTGCAGAAGTTCATCTGGATGTGGGACGATGACGAAGAGACCAGTAATGCGTTAGGGGGCCTCTTTCCCAATGGGCCTGGAACTGCCGTGTTGGAGTATCGAAGGGAAGGGTTGCCCACCAGCTTTGTTCTGGATCAGAACTATCCCAATCCTTTCAATAGTGAGACGACTATCCGTCTGGCATTGCCGGTTGCGGGTTGGGTCGAACTGTCGATCTACGACCTGAGCGGCCAGAAGGTGGAGATGCTGATGAATGGATGGCGACCCGCGGGAGATTATTTTGTGCGTTGGAATGGGAGGGACCAACGGGGAGATGCGCTGGCCAGCGGGGTTTATCTGTACCGTCTGCGCGCGGGGGGGCAGGTAGGAGCTCGAAAGCTCTTGCTGCTGAAGTGAGATCGTTGGAATTTTTAAGATAAGGTGGACTCATTCCCCATTTGATCCAAAATAGTTAGATTTTGCGGAAACAGCTCCTTACGTAATGGATGGGTTCTCCGCCAATCCGTTGAGCATAAAAGTAGATATCAGGCGCGATGAGCGACCAGGAAAAAAACAGAGAGCAACTCCTCCAGGAGATAATCGAACTGCGGCGTCAAGTCGCGGATTCAACTGCGGGTCCGTTGCCCAGCCGGGAGCGCCGGGAGCGTCAGCAGCAGATCAATTCCCAGGTGCGCGAACAGGTCTGGAAGATGCGGGGGGTGGAGGATATCGAGCAGGTGCTGGCGACCGTGGGGGAGAGTCTGAGGAGCATGGAGATTCCCTTCCTGTACTGCGGGGTCAACCTGGTGGATACCGAGGCGCGGTCGGCCACTTCGCTCTACACCATGAACCCGCAGGGAGAATGGCAGAAGAAGTCGTTTTCGGGTGGGCCGCTCATCGTCCAGTTCTGGGAGGGGCAGAAACCGGTGTACCGGCGAGACCTGCACCGGGAGGATCTCTACGGGGAGCACATCGCGACGGGGCGGATTCGTTCGGTGGTGGACGTGCCCTTTTCGCACGGTACTCTGGCGGTCAGCAGCTACGATCCGGAGGCGTTCTCCGAGGCGGATCTGGAGGTGCTGCAGGATATGGCCGAGCTGCTGTCGGAGGGCTTCCGGCGGATGAGCGATCTGAGAGTCCTGGAGCAGCGGAACCTGGCGCTGGAACGGGAGGTGAGGGAGCGCAAACGAGCACAGGAACAGCAGCAGGCCCGGTACCAGGTGCGGGAGCAGGTCTGGGGGATGAAGAGCACGGACGATATCGAAGGGGTGCTGGAAGCGGTGGGCAAGGAACTCCTGGCGATGGAAGTGCCGTTCAGGTACTGTGGGGTCAACCTGATGGATACCGAGACGGGAACGGCCACTTCGCTCTACACCATGAACCCGCAGGGGGAGTGGCGGCCTGGGCCGATTTCGGGTGGGCCGCTCATCGCGCAGTTCTGGGAGATGCAGGAGCCGGTGTACCGGCGGGATCTACACCGGGAGGATCCCTATGGGGAGGGCGTCAGGATCGGGCGGGTTCGCTCGGTGGTGGACGTGCCCTTTTCGCACGGCACCCTGGCGGTCAGCAGCGAGGAGCCGGAGGTATTTTCGGATGGGGATCTGGAGGTGTTGAAGGACATGGCCGGGATCCTGTCGGAGGGATTCAGACGGCTGGGGGATCTCCGGGCGCTGGAAAGGCACAACCTGGAGCTGGAGATTGAGGTGGGGGAACGGCGGCGCGCCGAAGAGCAGATCCGAGCCTCGCTCCGAGAGAAGGAGGTGTTGCTCAAGGAGATCCATCACCGGGTCAAGAACAACCTGCAGATCGTCTCCAGCCTGCTCAGCCTGCAGACCCGCTATATCGAGGACGAGGAGGTGGTTTCCAGCCTCAACGACAGCCGGACGCGGGTGGAATCGATGGCGCTGGTGCACGAAAAGCTGTACCAGTCCGAGGATCTGGCACAGATCGATTTCGGGGAGTATATCCACACGCTGGCATCCTATGTATTCGACTCCTTCGAATCGGTTCCGCAGGCCGTTCGGCTGAGGGTGGAAGCGGACCCCATTCCAATGGATGTCGACGTGGCCATTCCCTGCGGTCTGATCGTCAACGAGCTGATAACCAATAGTTTGAAATACGCCTTTGCCGACCGACCCGGTGGGGAGATTTGTATCGAATTGCACCCCTGCGGAGAAGGTGAGGTGAGGTTGCGCATAGGGGACGACGGAGTCGGTTTTCCGCCTGAGATCGATTTCCGGCGGACCGACTCTCTGGGCATGCAACTGGTCGTCGATTTGACCGGTCAGTTGGAAGGAGATGTGCAGCTGATTGAGGGCCAGGGGACTATTTTCGAGATCGTCTTTCCGCTTCCCGACAGTGGCAAGGGGAATGCGTGATGGCCGGTACGAAGGTGCTGATCGTGGAGGACGAGATGATCGTGGCGCGCGACCTGCAGGGGAGCCTGGAGGGGATGGGATACGAGGTGGCGGGGATCGCCGTTTCGGGCAGGATGGCGGTAAAACTCGCCACGCGCGTCCGCCCCGATGTAGTGCTGATGGACATTGTGCTCAAGGGGGAAATGGACGGTATCGAGGCGGCCGAAGAGATCGGCGGTTTGCTCGACGTTCCGGTTATTTTTCTAACGGCACATTCCGACAAACAGACCTTCGCCCGGGCGAAGATGACTCGCCCAAACGGCTATATCGTCAAGCCGTTCGACGCGAAAAAGCTACAGGAGACGATCGAGGCGGTTCTGGCCTCGTAAAAATCTCCGACTGCTGCAGGAGAGGGGAACAGGGCGCTATGGGGAGGGGGCTAGTGGATCGAGAAGTCCAGGAATAAAATGAGCCGGCTCAGCGGTTGCGAGCCGGTTTTTTTGTTTCTGGTGGGGGGGAACTCGATTGCTTATCATGGAGCATGAGGGGGAACTGGATATTTATGGCTTTTCTGATCGCCAGGGAATGCGGGAAAGATCTGACGGGGGAAGGGCCGGGCGAGGCGATAGTGGGGGAAGCGAAGCGTTTTTCTGGAGAGATTCCCCAGGGGGACGATCAGACAGTGGTTGTTTTGAACTTCGAGAGGTGAGGTGTATTTGCCATGACAAAGCATCTCCTTGTTGCATTCTGGATTTCTGGTTGTTGCATGGTTTTGACAGCCCTTTCCGCGCAGGCACACAATGGGGCGGTCGCCATCGCCGTACCGCTTGAGGGGATCGTCATCGATGGGGATCTGTCGGATTGGCCGGAAGGGATGAGAGTATATCCGATTGCTTGTCCGATTACGCGGATGCCAGAGAACGAAGAGGATTTCAAAGGTTCTTTCCGGATCGGTTACAATGAAGATGAAAGTGCAATTTTTCTGGCTGTAGAGATGCTGGATGAATCTGTGGTCGCGAGGACGAAGATTGAACGGAGGATCAACGATGATGCATGCCAGCTTTTTTTAGACTCCAGCCACAAAGAGGGAGAACATCCGACAAGAGTATTTTTGATATCCGGGAATTCATCAGAGGCTTCGGGTAATGATGTGAATCTGGAAGATTATCAAGCCGAGGTGCAGAGGACGGAATACGGCCATCAATTTGAATGGCGAGTTGATTTGGGACTGGAAAGTGGTTTCCACCCGGGAATGAGCCTCGGGGTAAATATCTTGCTTCACGACAAGGATGCTGAGGATCCCGTTTCTATTATGAGTTGGGGGAATACGGGGGGGTGGGCTTCAGGAGGTTTAGGGGATGTGGTGCTGATTGAAGCGGAGGGGGAATTGGGTGAATTGACCGGCCGTCTGATCTGGGAGAACGGCAAAGGGGTTGCCCGAGGTCGCATGAGAATAGTGTCATCCGAATTGTGGATGACAGTTGGTGCAGATCAAAGCGGTGTTTTTTCGGTAGAAATACCGGCTGGGAACTATCGGGTGTCCTCCGTTATTGAGTCTGTGGAGGAAATTGATGCGGTGGTTGGAAAAGGGGAAATCCATCAGGTAGGAGAGCAGGTAGTTCCCGCTCCTAAGGGGAAAACCATCAACATAGTGCCCGACAAGAAAACCGAGAGCCAGGGGACGAGGAAGGCGGCGGGTTCGGGACGCTGGCAGGGGCGCTGGCAGATGCTGGATGTTGGAGATGGCCTGCCCGACCCGACTGTGACCGATATCCTCCAGGACAAGGAAGGTTTTTTGTGGTTTTCAACTATGGGGGGCGGTGTGAGTCGGTACGATGGAAATGAGTTCGCCCATTATACCGAAGCCGATGGCCTGGGAGCAAATGGCGTGAAGTGCATGCTGGAGGACAGGGAGGGCAACTTGTGGTTCGGAGTCACTCACGGAATAGGATTTGGAATCCCTGAAACCGGATACTTGACTCGATTCGATGGAAGATACATGACTCGTTTCCCATTGGAAAGCGATCTTTCGGGGAACAGGATAAACGCTTTAGAAGAAGATCAAGAAGGGAATTTGTGGATAGGGCTGAACGGAGGGTTGATCCGCTACGACGGGGATGAGTTCGTCCATTTTTCTGAAGCGGATGGCCTGGTCAGCGACCGGGTTTTCGATGTTGCCGTTGGAAATAGAGGAGAGCTGTGGGTAGGGACACAGGGGGGACTTATCCGCTACGATGGCGAAAGCTTTGACAATTTCACCCCTGAAGATGGACCTTTCTATCGCGTATTGGAGATTGAAAAATCTCGGGAAGGTGAACTCTGGTGGGGATCACTCACGGGATGTGTTTCCAGGAATGTGATACAACAGTTCTCCACCAAATCCATCGAGGTCGAATCGACAGATGCAGAAGTGTACGCTATTCGGGAGGATGGGCAGGGGAATATGTGGATTGGCATGAACGGTGGCGGGGTGATGCTATATGATGGAAGCGAGTGGGATACATTTACTTCAATGGACGGGGCTGAAGGCGATCGGGTCATGGCTATCTACGAAGACCGAGGGAGAGATGTGTGGATTGGAACGGGGACCTGGGTGGGGGATAGCTCAATAGCCGGGATGGGAGTCCGTCGTTTTGTCGGAGAAGAGTGGACCACTTATACAACCGCAGATGGGCTTCCAAGTAACGGAGTTATGTCGGTGCTGGAAGACAGAAAGGGGAATATTTGGGTCGGCACCTGGGAAGGAGCTTGCTGGTACGACGGGCGAGAATTCAGGAAATTGGACGACCTGATAGGGAATGTTTTTGCCATCATGGAAGACAGCAGGGGGAACATATGGTTTGGAACCATTGACAGAGGAGTGTATACATTTGACGGGGAAAGAGTAGTTCATTTTCAACAAGAAGGTTATTTAGATGACAGTAATATCATCGCTTTCCTGGAAGATCGCGAGGGGAATATCTGGATGGGAGGGAGGGGAGGAGGGGCCCGGAAATATGACGGTGAAAAATTAACTGTCTATACCGTGGCAGACGGCCTGGAAAATAATACCGCAAGCGCCTTTTGGGAAGATCAGAAGGGGGATATCTGGATTGGTGCAGGTAGATGGGCCAGCAGATATGATGGGGAGAAATTCATCTCCATTTCGACAGCTGATGGCCTGATTGAGGGGGATATAAATGCTTTCTTGGAAGACAGAAAGGGGAATATATGGATTGGCACAAGCGGTGGCATCAGCAAGTATGATGGAGAAAAATTCACCTCTTTTACTGTTGCCGATGGTCTTGCGCATAGCCATGTTCAGGATATTATCGAGGATGAGCAGGGGCATCTCTGGTTTGCTACATATGGGGGGGGCATCAGCCGCTACGATGGCCGCATCTTCCAGACTTTGCTCAAACAGGATGGCCTTGCACACAACGGAACCCAGGAGATCTTGCAGGACAGCCGGGGGGATTTCTGGATACCGAATGAAGGAGGACTAACTCGTTTTCGACCCAGGCCGACGCCTCCACCCGTGCGCTTGACTCGCATTCTCGCCGACGGAGAATATGAGCCGACAGAAGAGATCAGTTTTCCGGCATCTCAGGACTATCTGGCATTCGAATTTGTGGGGAGTAGCTTCAAAACCCGCTCCAATCAGATGGCCTACGCGTATATCCTGGAGGGGTACGATACGGACTGGGGGCAGACGCGCGAGCGTCGGGCCGTATATCGGGATCTACCTGTGGGAGATTACGTTTTCAAGGTAAAGGCGGTGGATCGGGATTTGACTTATTCAACCGAGCCGGCCGTTGTGAGAGTCGTCGTGCATCTCCCCTATGTGCGGATCTCGCTGATCGGGGGGTTGGCGATCGCGATGGTAGGATTCGTCGTCGCATTGGGATATGGTATCGGGAAGCGTCGCGATCAGCGCCAGGCCGAACGGGCACTCATGCAGGAGTTGGAGGATGAGCTACAGACTGCCCACGATCTGCAGATGGGTTTGATGCCCACGTCTTCTCCTCAGATTGCCGGATTCGATATCGCCGGACGTTGCCTTACCGCCAACCATGTCGGCGGAGACTACTTCCAATATTTCCAGGAGGACGATCGATTCCTGGTTTGCCTGGCCGATGTCACCGGACATGCAATGGAAGCGGCCATACCCGCCCTCGTCTTCGATGGAATCCTCCGGACTGAAATGCACGAATTCCAAACTCCCGGTCAATTGTTTACCCGTCTAAACCAGACGCTGTGTAAGACTCTCGAGACCCGGACTTTCGTCTGCTTCTGTGCGGTTGAGATCGACCGCGAATCTGGCATATTGCAGTTGGCCAATGGAGCATGTCCCTATCCTTACCACTTTCGCGCAGCCACGGGAGAGGTGGCCGAACTGCAGGTCGAAGCCTATCCACTGGGAGTGCGGTCCAATACGGTTTATCCAGTGGTGGAGTTCCAATTGACGGTGGATGACTGGATCATTTTCTGCTCGGACGGCATTGTGGAGGCAGAGAATGAGGATGGGGATCTGTTCGGCTTTGAGCGGACAGGGGAGATAGTTCGAAACGGCTGTGCAGATGGATTATCGGCTGAAGGATTGATAGAACGGTTGATCGGTGCAGTGAAAGAGTTCGCCGGAGATGTTCCTCAGGGGGATGATATGACCTGTGTGGCGGTGCGCAGGGACGGCACCTCCTGATTCAGCCGAAGTTGATATCTACGAAGGGCACGTCGTTTTCGATGTGGATCAGCCCGATCATATTTTTCTGCCCGCCCGTTTATGGATGGCTTCATCCATCTGTTCGAGAGAGACGGGGTTTCGCTTCTTCTTGAGCAGTCCTTTGAGTTCTCCGACATCCTTAATCACCGGATGCACGACCACTTCACCGCCATTCTGGATGACAAAATCCACGGTATCCCCCGTTTGCAGATGCAGGTGCTGGCGAACGGCTTTGGGAATGACGAGTTGCCCTCGGGATGTGAGTTTGGCCTCAGCCATCAAATACCTCCTGTCTTACTCTTTCCAATAAATCTCATTTAAAAGTTAGAATCTTCCTATGGGAAGATAGGTCTTATTTCCAGTCTCCGACTTCGGGTGCGACCTGGTTTGGCTGGTCCCAGACGATGCGGCCGAGCAGGGTGTCGCCTGCCCAGCCGTCCTTGGGCAGGGTTTCGCCGACGGTGACCCACGATTCGGCGGGGGAGACATTGTGCACGTGGAAGTTGCCCATGCGGGCGACGTGATCCGGATCGTCGATGCCGTCGCCGATGAGAGGGAAGACTGTTTTCTCGGTGTCGCGGAGCAGGCAGCCCCTAGCGGTATCGACCTGGGCGACGAAGAGGGGAGAGCGCCAGCGCATGACGTTGACGTTGTGCTCCGCTCTGCGAGCGTAGACCAGGAAGAGGCCGTTGCTGTGGGTGAGCCAGCGCTGCTGGGTGGTCGACAAGGTGAGGGGCTCGCCGTCATCCCAACACCAGGCGGTCGGTTCGGCCCAGGTGAGGCCATCTTCGGAAAAGGTGAGATAGCCGCGATCGTCTTCGGCGCGGATGGTCATATAGAAGCGGCCAGCAAAACGGGCGATAGTCGGTTCCAGGAGGCCGCGATTGACCGGGAGGCGGAGTTCGTTGCTCGACTGGAGGACTTTCAACTCTTCGCCGTCGTAGCTGCAGAGGACGGAGCCGACCATGCGGTCTTCCTGGCCAGTCGGGGAGAAGGAGAGGGGGATAAGGATGTCGCCGTTCGCCAGGGTGAAGCGCTGGGCGCAGCCGCAGGTGTACATGGCGGTGCCGCGAGGATCATCCCATTCGAGTTTCTTGCGGTCGGTCGACCACTGCCCATCCGGTGTGCGGATAACGTATGCGGGATGGCGGTCGTTGCCCGGTTTGGTGAGGACATTGTCCTTGTAGTAGACGTTGTGGCCGATGGCCAGGACGGTATCGGTCTGTGGATGGTATTCGGGAACTACGTCGCAGACTCCCTCTTGAAGGCCGTCGGGGATGTCGCGGCGACCGAGGGCTTTGATCGGCTCGGGGTCGGTCCAGGTGTGGCCGTCGTCGGCGGAGATCGACCAGTGGACCTGGCCGAAGACGTCGGAGCCGGTGATGTCCTGGCAGGTCATCAGGCATTTGAGCTGGCCGTCGTCGGGGAACATGCAGGCGCGGGGGTGGAACCAGGTCATGGCGGCGCTGCGGCCGTTCCAGATGGTGGATACTTGGATGCCTTTTATCATGTTTTTTTCCCGGTGGAATATGTGGGTTTGCAGTGGTTCTCAGCGGGGGGCCGAACCGCCCTCCGCTGAGCCAATAGGGGAGCCTTCTGATGCGTTTGTGCTGCGCCATCGCTGAGTGGCCTTGACGGCCACCTGAAGGGGAAAATGGCGGAGTGCGCCATCGCTGTGGACATAGGGCTCCAGAATTGGCTCCGCTCCAGGCAGTCCGGTCCCCCGCTGGTGATTTCTCCGATGGGAAGGAGATGTGTCGTAGGATAGGGATATTGGATCAGAGGATCAACTGCCGGTGGAGCGGTAGTGGCGGACGCCGAATTGCCAGACCTGGAGGGAGAGGATGAGGAAGGCGATGCCGATGAAGGGGGCGAACCACTGGAAGAGCACAGTGGAGCCGAGGGGATCGGGGCGGTCGAGGAGGGCGAGGGAGGGGTAGTAGCTGATGCAGGCGAGGGGTATGACGTAGGTGAAGAAGCGGCGGAACCAGGGGCGGTAGATGGCCAGGGGGTACTGGGCGGTCTCGACGCCGCCGTAGGTCATGGTGTTGAAGATCTCCAGGGATTCGGTGGTCCAGAAGGAGAGGGTGGCCTGGAAGACGATGAGGCCGTAGAACAGACAGGCGCCGCCCAGGATGGTGAAGAGGAGGAGGAGAATTCTGTCGGGAGTCCAGGGGATGCCCAGGGTGTGGGCCGCCCAGAGGAGGACGAGAAGGCCCTGTGACAGGCGACCGATGCGGCGCAGGGTCAGCTCCTGACCGGCCAGCTGCAGAGCGGTGCTGCGCGGACGGAGGAGGATGCGGTCGAACTCGCCGTTCTTGGTGCTGAAGACATCGAAGCCGCGCGAGGTGGCGTCGCACAGGGAGAAGGATACGTTGATGATGCCGTAGAACAGGGCGACTTCGGGCAGCGACCAGTCGCCCAGACTTTCGAAGCGGGCGAAGAGGGCCCAGATGCCCGCGAACTCCAGACCAGTCATCAGGAAGTGCCCCAGGGAGAGCATGATAAAGGAGGCGCGATACTGCATCTGGCCGCGGAAGGAGATGCCGATGTAGCGTCCGTAGAGGCGCAGGTTGTCGAGCACAGGTCAACCTCCCTGCACGACCAGGCGGCGGGAAGCGCGGCCCAGGAGAAAGCGTCCGATGAGAATCAGGGTGCCCGCCCAGATGAGCTGGTGGGCAAGCATGCTCCAGATCTCATGTGCGGGAATGTGGCCCATGTACAGGCGGAAGGGAATGTCGGCCAACCCGCGGAAGGGGAGGAATTCGAGGAACGGCTGGGCCCAATCCGGAAAGAGGGGCAGGGGGACGATCATGCCCGAAAAGATGAAGATGGAGACCTGGACGATCTGGATGACGCCCTCCCCGGCGATGGTCCAGAGCATGGAGATGTGGATCAGATTGGAGATGGCGCAGCCCAGAAGAAGGGCACCCAGAGTGGCCAGCAGCCAGGCGGCGGCGGAGCCGAGAGATGGGGGAAGCTGCAGGTCGAAGAAGAGAAAGGCGCAGACGAAAAGAGGCGTAGCGCGCAGCAGGGTGGGAGCGGCGCGCGAGGCGATGGCGCGGAAGTACCAGAAGGTGTACAGGTCGAGGGGACGGACCAGCTCGTAGACCACGGTGCCGGAGCGGACCATGGTGCGAATCTCGCTGTCGATCCACCAGGGGAGCATGGCGAACATCGCCTGCCCGAGCCAGACGTAGTTGACCACTTCGGGTAAGGTCATCGGCTGGACGGCAACCGATGAGCGGTAGAACGCCTCGAAGATCATCACCCGGATCAGGCCCCAGAAGAGCTGGGTGCTCATGCCGGCCAGGGCGGCTATCCGGTACTGGAGCAGCATGCGGAAGCGGGCGTTGATGACGGCCAGATACGGGGTCATGCCCTTTCCTCGCGGTAGAGACGGGCGATGATCTCTTCGATCGGCGGGTTTTCGACGAACAGGTCGCGCACGGCGTAGCGAGAGGTGATGCGATTGATGAGAGTAGCGGCGGGGATTTCGTTCGGGTCGAAGCCGAGGTGGATGCGGTGGGCGTCGCGCTCGATGAGGCGGGCGCCGGGCAGGTCGAAGTCGCCGTTTTCGTCTACCAGATCGACGATCAGGCGGCGCTCGCTGGAGACGCGGGCGCGGAGATCGTCGAGGCTGCCGTCGGAGAGGATAGTACCCTCGCCGATGACCATGATCCGGCTGCACAGCGCCTCGATGTCATCCATGTCATGGGTGGTGAGGATGACGGTGGTGCCCTGCTCCCGGTTGAGGCGCTTGATGAAATCGCGGACGGCCAGCTTGGAAACGGCGTCCAGGCCGATGGTCGGTTCGTCGAGGAAGAGGAGGTTCGGGTTATGGAGCAGGGAAGCGGCCAGGTCGCAGCGCATCCGCTGGCCCAGGCTGAGCTGGCGCACGGGCACGTCGAGGAAGGAACTCAGGTCGAGAAGATCGATCAGTTCGTCGCGGCGGGTGGCGTAGTCGGCAGACGGAACCTTGTAGATATCGCGCAGCAGTTCGAACGACTCGACCACGGGTAGATCCCACCAGAGCTGGGTGCGCTGGCCGAAGACCACACCGATGCGGCGCACGTGGTCGATGCGCTGTTTCCAGGGTAGCAAACCCTGGACTTCGCAGCGCCCGGAGTCGGGCACCAGGATGCCGGCCAGAAGCTTGACGGTAGTCGATTTTCCGGCGCCGTTGGGACCGATATAGCCGACCAGTTCACCGGGTTCCAGACTGAAGGAGGCGCCGTTGAGGGCGCGGATGGTGCGGTAGCGACGGTGGACCAGGCCGCGCATGGCACCCCACATGCCGGGCTGGCGCTCGGCGATGCGATAGGTTTTGACCAGGTCTTCGACGACGATCTGGGGCATGGAGCCAGTCTCCTGTTGAACTCAGAACCGCCGATGAGACGGTTTAGCTGTTCTCGCCGTCTCTTTAGACGATCTCGGGTTCAATTTTGGGGTCTCTGGGCAAGCATATACGAGAAGGTCAACAATGGCAAGGGGAGGTTTGCCTATCCTCCGGGGAGACCATATTATTCCTCATCATACCCAAAGAACAGAAGGTTCACCGGTCACTTGAACCAGGTATACAACAATTAATGTCCTTCTCTGACTGCGATACTGCCCCCTCATTCATAGATCGGTCCATTCCCTTTGTAGGGAGAGAGCGGGAACTCGCTTCCCTGTCCGACTACCGGGAGAAGGCCCATCAAAATGGGCCGACTCTCGTCCTCATCAGCGGAGAGGCGGGCATCGGCAAGAGCCGGTTGGTCCAAGAATTTGGACATTGGCTCGTCAGTCAGGGGGATTTCTATGTCCAGGGCAGCGCAGTAACCCGGCAAGGAGCCAATCCATATCGTCCGTTTGTGGAGATTCTCCGGAATCTGATCGGGATCGAAAGAGAACTCTCGGCACAGGCAGGGGAAGAGCGCCTGCACGCAGCGCTTATAGCATGCGATATCAGTACCGAGATCTTCTATTCTCCTCTGCGAGACCTGTTGAGTGGGAATCAAGCTGCCTCATTAACGGCAGATAGTGCCGATATACGCCGCCATGTCCTCTTTGAAGGGATGGTCAGATTGCTACAGGCAGAAGCGAAAAAGCGACCTGTGGCGTTGTTTCTAGACGACTTGCAGTGGGCGGATGAGGTGGTTTTCGACCTAGCGGACTATCTGATTTCCGGCGATGATGGAACCCGATTGCTGCTATTGGGAGCGTACCGTCCAGAAGAGATCACTTCAGGGAATCAGGGGATAGCCCATCCGCTGAGCAGACGGCTGCAGGGATGGCTCGAAACGGAGAGGGTATTTCAATTCGGATTATCCCGGTTCGGTGAAGAAACGGTCAATAAGCTAGTAGAAAAGGTGATTGCTGAGCATAGTGGATGGACAGGGGAACTCCATCGACAGACTGAAGGGTTGCCGCTCTTCGTGGTCGAATACTTGAAAGCATTTCGTCAGGAAGACCCGACCCAAGGCCTTAAGTTGCCGCAACGGGCACGGCAGATCATTGATTACCGACTCGGTCGGCTGGCGGCTGAAGATCGGATGACGCTGCGCATCGCCAGTCTATTGGGAGAGACGTTCGACGGGGATCTGCTGGTGGAAGTGATGGGTGAACCGCGGGCGCACGTCTTTCTGCGCCTGGAGCGGGTGAAAGAGGTTCATCAACTCCTGAAGATGGAAGATGCTTTTGTCTATCGCTTTTCCCATGCCCGAATCCGCGAAGTCCTCCAGAATGAACTTTCCCCCCAGATACATCAGGTCTACTGTCTGACCGCAGCGGAGATGCTGGAAGAGAAAGGGGAAGAATCCTGGGTTTTCGATCTGGCTTATCTGTTCCGCGAAGGAGGAGATCTCCACCGCGCGGCTCGCTACGCGGCCAGGGCGGCAGTGCAGGCGCAGCAGCTGCATGCCTATGCAGAAGCAAAACAGCATGCCCGGGCGGCCATGGGCATCCTGAACCAGATCGAGGAATTGGCCGGTGGTTTGACGGTGGAAGTCTGCGAGACGGCCGGTCATGTGCTGAAGGCAACCGACGGAGCGCGAGACGAAGTCCTGCTCTGCTTCGAGCAGGCCCTGGCAGCCTGCCAGGATCCGCTCCGGCGAGCCGATCTGCACTGCTGGATTGCGGATCTGCACGGCAACGACATCTCTATAACCGGCCTCTACGCGGAGCATGTGGAGGCCGCCCGGCGGGAAGTGGGCGAGCAGGTGGAGAGCGTGCAGATGGCTCGGGTCCGCCACCGCCTCTCCCTGCGCGACGATGCCCGCTTTATCCTGTCCGGGTGCCTGAAGGCCCTCGAACTTTTCGAGCGCATCTCCCCGCACGATCCAGAGGTCTTCGACTTGTACCACGGCATCCTCGTCGCTCTGTCCGAGCTGGGCGAGGCCGAGCGGATGGAGAGGTACGCCTACCGTTTCCACCAGTGGGTGGAGGGGCGCGAGGATCCGGTGCTCAGCCTGTGCCTGCACCAGGTGATGGGCCACGTGTACCGTGTGCGCGGCCTGTTTCACCGGGAGGTGGACGAATTGGAACGAGCCCTGGATTTGGCTCGCCGACTCCGGTATCTGCCGGAGCAGGCCCCGCTGCACTACGCTCTTGCCTGGACTCGGATCTGGCTGGGGGAAGCGGGGGCGGCGGAAGCGCACTGGCGGGAAGCGCTCCGGCTGGAAGAGGATCCGGCCCTCCCCTCCTTTGTCTTCATCGTGGAGCTGGCCTCTGTCTTCAGTCGGGCAGGTCATCACGACCGGGCCCTGGCCTTGCTGGAAGAGAGCTTGGAAGCTCCATCTATTGTTGCAGAATGGAACGCATGCAAGGATGCTCTCACGTATTACAGAGGTAAGCTGGGGTATATTGAACGGATTTTCCACCGGGCGGGGAGGACGGAGGAGTTCGCCGAATATTGCCGGAAACTCCAGCAGAGGGAAGCGGAGAATGGGCATCAGATCGATGGGGTGTGGGTGCCTGTCCCGGCCCGGGTGGACTCTGGAAGGTGGGAGGGGATAAAAGGGAATGGGGGAGGAGGCCCGGATTTGGGGAACTGGAAGTGGGAGGATCGCTACGGAGTGTGCAAATACTGGGTCCAGGGGGAAGATCGCTACATTCAGGTCAACACAGTCGTGGGCTTCAACGGGATGACCATGCCGAGCCTTCTCCTACCGGTCGAAGGAGACTTCGCCCTGGAGGTGCAGGTCGCTTCGGAGCGAGAGGTGCAGGCCGCGGCAGACGAACGGCGGGATCAGACGCACACCGGCGAGTTCGACTTGAGCCATCCGATCCCGGGGGCCGCGGGGTTGCTGGTGTGCAACGATCAGGACGATGCGATCCGCCTGATTGCCCACCTCCATGAGGGAGGGAGCCTGCTCTTCGATCTGCGGAAGGAGAAGGAGAAGGAGAGGATAGGCCTGGGCCGGGCCTGGCTGTCGGGCGACCGTCCGATCGCGCTCCGCCTGGAGCGGAAGGGCGATCTCTTCCAGTCGTACGGCCGGGTCCAAGGCGGGGACTGGCTCGACTGCGGGAAAGTGGAATTCCCCCTGGGATGGAGGGTGCAAGCCGGGATATGCGCCGAGATTCCGGTGGAGTGCTACAGCGTCACCCGGCGGGTGGAGAGCCGGTTCTCCGGAATCCATCTGTACCGGCCTCGCCTGGAGCAGGACCAGATAGCCCGACAGGAGGAGGATATGCTACGCGAGTTGAGTGGACTGCTGACCGACGGCAGAGAGAGTCTGGAACGGTTCGAGGAAGGTCTGCTCCAGGCCCTGGGTTGCTCCGTGGAGGCGGAATGGGGCCAGTACGTGGGCGTGGACGGACAGGGTAGATGGATCGAACGGTGTCGGTGGACAGGGTCTGACGGGGAGGTTCCGGAACACCTGCCGGCCCTCCCATCGCGGATCGGAAAGAAAGCTTCGGTAGTGGATACCGGAGGGAAGGTTGTATGCATCCCTCTGGTCGATGGAAAGACCCGGTCCGGGGGATGGATTCTGGGACGGGAGGAACGGTTCACTCCCCCCGAACTGGCACTCCTCGACCACGCGGGACGTATTGCTGGTGTTCTGCTGGACAACAAGCACCGGCGCGAGGAAGAGCAGCGCCAGGAAGTACACGTGCCGCAGGGTGGCAGCCGACATGCCCGGTTCCCCGAGATCATCAGCCATTCGGCGGCGATGGAGCTGGTGTTCCGGGATATAGAGCGCATCGCGTCGGGAGCCGCGCCCGTGCTGATCCAGGGAGAAAGCGGCACGGGTAAGGAACTGATCGCCCGGGCCATTCACGACTGCGGCCCCCGCAGGGATGAGCCGTTCATCGCCCAGAACTGCGCTGCTTTGCCGGACTCGCTGCTGGAGAGCGAGCTGTTCGGTTATCGGAAAGGGGCATTTACCGGTGCTACGGGGGACAAGCCGGGTCTATTTGAAGTAGCGGAAGGGGGCACCCTTTTCCTGGATGAAATCGCCGATGCCTCTGCGGCGGTGCAGGCCAAGCTTTTGCGGGCCGTGGAGGAAGGAGAGATTCGGCGGGTGGGGGATATCCGGAACACAAAGGTGAACGTGCGGATCATCTCCGCCACCAGCAGAGATATGGCCGAGCAGGTGCAGCAGGGGCGGCTGCGCGAGGATCTCCACTATCGGCTCAACGTGGTGCAGGTCGTTCTGCCACCGCTCAGAGACCGGCGCGAGGACATCCCGCTGCTGGCGGAATTCTTCCTGCAAAAGATCAGCCAGCGGGACGGGAAGGAAATTTCGGGTTTTACCCAGGGAGCGATGGATCTGCTCTGCGCCTATCCGTGGCCGGGCAACGTGCGGGAGTTGCAGAATGAGATCGAGCGCTGTGTGACGATAACGGACGAGGAGAGAGCGGTTGGCGCAGAAGAGCTGTCGCCGGCTATTCGCGGTATCGGCGCGGTGGGCACCCGGGCGATGAAAAGGGCGGGATCGCTTCAGCAGATGCTGGAGCACGTCGAGCAGATCGCCATCCGCGAGGCCCTGGAACGGTGTGAGGGGAATGTCAGCCGGGTGGCGCGGGAGTTGGGGTTGAGTCGCTCGGGGCTGCACAACAAGATGAAGAAATACGGGCTGCAGAAGTAACGGACCGAGCTACTAGCCTGTCAACACTAATCTTGGAGATCGGAATCTGCGTAACTATTTGAATTTGCGTGAGATTTGGATTGCAATTCTGTCAAAATTTATTTTGACAGAACACTACTTTCAAGACGAAGTGCCTGAAGTGAGTCGACAAGGGACTGAGGGAACATGGGCCATAATGAACCGGATCGAATGGAGATGAAACTTACCGGAATCCCAGTGGAAGGTCTACTCTGGAAATACATGTGAAGAGACAGGAAGTATGCAATCGGCTTCCACCGGGAGAAGATCCAGGCGGCATTCGGGTGAAGTGCCTGTTCCTCCATTATTTTTTCGAACTGATCGATCCGGCGACAATTTGTAGTGCCCAAAAAAGATACAATTGTAACTATAGATAAAACAAATCCTTATTTAGAATTCATCGCTCCTTCCTTTTTTAAAGTGTCCATTTTCTGGACACTTCCCATCCACTAACCATATCTACTCATTCATCCTTCCGGCGAGCTATCTGTTTCGGGGACAGATAGTTATTCGAGGGACCAGGGCATTGTTCCAGGCCAGATTTTCCATGGCACTGTTTTTGATATTGCCAGGCATAATATGTATCCAAAGAAAGTGACGCTATATTTGCCGGAGATCAGAAGATATGAGCTGGATGTGCGGAATATTCAGGTGGACGATCTTTGTGATCCTGTCGTTGGGGGAATGCACTGTCTGGGGACAGGAGATGGAACCGATTGAGATTCATGGAAATGTCTTCTTTGCCGATGACAGCATCCCTACCTCTGGAGCACGGGTAACCTTTTTTGATCTGGCGGATCTCAGACAGGTTGCCACAGTAATCACCGATGCACAAGGGAACTTCAGCATTACTCTTGCCTCTGCTTCTCCTTCTATGCTTCCCTCGCAATTCCGTTTAATGCAAAACTATCCGAACCCTTTCAATCCCTCCACGACGATTCCATACGAACTGGATGAGATGCTTCCCGTCCGGCTGGAGATATTCAACGAACTGGGGCAGCGGATACGGACGCTGGTGGATGAGGTGCAGGCGGCGGGGAACCATACGGCCATCTGGGATGGTAGAGATGACCAGGGGGAAGGTGTGGCGGCGGGTCTGTACCTCTATCGACTATCGGCGGGAGGGGTAGCGAATACGCAGTCGATGGTGCTGGTGGACGGACAGGTGAGTGTGATTGTCGGAGGGGTATCTTCTGGGTTTCGCGAGTCGGAGATGGATTCAGAGGCTTCACGCGCCTTTGGGGTGACGATTTCAGGTGCGGGAATTGAGACCTACGTGCAGTCTGAATTCCTCGTGAATGAGTTTAAAGGCCCGTTGTCTTTTTCCGTTGAACGAGAGGGAACCAAACCGCTTCCCAAACTGGCGCAAGATGCCACGAAGATTCTGGGCGATGTCAACAACGATGGTCTGGTGAGTATCGAAGATGCTCTGATCGTGGCTACATATGGAATCGATCCCTCGATATCGATCCCAAATAACGGTGATATCAATCTGGGCGATGTCGACCGCGATAATGTAACCGACATCGTCGATGCTCTGATGATTGCCTCCTATATTGAGACCCCGACCAATCCCTCATTACCGCCGGGAATTGGTGGACCGCTAGAAGCTTCATCTACCCTCACTTTTGATTTTTCGGAAGTCCATGACATGCCTGATGGTCAACTTGTGGCGGTTGAGCCAGATAAGGGGATTCCAGGCAGTTACGTGTCTCTAACAGGGCAATTTGTTCCCAACCGGGCGTACTATGTGCGCTTTGGAGACGTGCTGATTCCTGTGACAAACGCCACGGAGTCGAGAATCACCATGGTGGTACCGCCGTTTCCCGCTGGTTCAGTGCAGATAGCCGTAATGGATCCCCAGCAGGCTCAGACCAATTCCCTGCCCTTTCAAGTGTTACCTATGCCGGATCCGCGTACCAGTCCTGAAAAAATGCAGACACTGTTCACCGATATGGGAACAACGACAAATGCTCTGGTAAATCAGGTGGCTGAAATCCCGGGTTTGTATTCAGATACTGAAAGAGGTCTCTTGAATGCAGAACTGGGAAAACTCAGCGCGGCGTGGGGGGTAATAGGTCGGGAGATGCGTGGACTTCCTCCTGAACAGGTTGCCTTGCTGACCAATCTGCTTGAGAATGCGGATTTGGTAGACCTGCTGAACGGCATTGTGTCAGGGAGCGATCTCGGACGAGGGAAAATAGCGGTTTCGGCTTATGCCGATCATGAAAACTTCCTCATGCTGGACTCGTTTAGTTTTCTGATCGGCAATATAAACGCAGTGCTGGGACCATTGACAATTGTGGCCTTAGTAGTGCCTGGAGGACAGCCGGTTGCAGCGTTGCTTCATAAAATCAAGACTGTTCTAGGGATCACCAAAAATGTAGTAGATATGGTGTTTACCACCGATTTGGAAAATATAAGAGTGGTGTTGCCGAGACGTGAATTAGCTCCTGGAGAATCTGTATCCCTAGAATATCGAGGAGATTTCCAGGCACAGAGCAATGTGGTGATGGGCACCGTTCGACTGTTCGTCCAGGCTGCATCGACTTTCGTCCCCGGCGCTGAGGGAAAGATCGAGGAAATCGTCGAAGAAGTTGTCGAAACTTTGATTGATGTGGGTTTGGAGGAGGGAGATGCTTTTACTGCTCAAGCTCTGGAACCTCTGCGGGTAACAAGGGAAGATGTTCCTCTGAATATGTCCCTGTACCGTCTGGATGTAGTCTCTCTGCTGAAAGTATTGCACCCGGCTTTACCCACGTCCAGGATCAGCAACTTGCTCGAACGGGTGGGAGTGAATTTGAGCGGTGTGACCTTTTTTTCGCCGGTAACCGTAGAGAACTCCGCTATAGGGAGCTACAGTTTGGCGGATGCCGTGTTTAGTGCGGATCAAGTGGGGGAAACAACCCTGTTGGCGAAGGGGTTCAAATTCATCACATCGGAAGGTTTGTTCGGGGCGCTGGGGGTTTCTGTTCCAGAAATTGTCGGTCCGGTTATTTCTGACAAGATCATTGTAAGAATGCCGAACCAGCCTCCAATGGCAATTATTTTTGGTCCCAAACCAGATGCCAGTTTTCCGCAGGGAACGCTCATCACTCTCCAGGGTAGCGGAGAAGATCCAGAGGAAGGTAGCCTGCCAGGTGGCCGCTTGGTCTGGTATGCAGACGGTATAGAGTTGGGAACAGGATTGGAATTTTCTGTTTCTTCTCTGAGTATTGGCGATCATGTCATCGATTTGAAGATTGCCGACAGTCGGGGAAGGACAGATCAGGCTTCAATCTCTGTGACGATTACACCCTCGGCAAACAAAGCGCCTGTGGCGTCGATCAGCGAGCCAGCCACTGGAAGCAAATTCACAGAAGGAGATATGATCATTTTCCGAGGCAGTGGGAGTGATCCAGAAGATGGGATTATAGGTGAAGAACAACTGGTATGGACATTGGATGCAGGTACTTCATTGGGGAGGGGGTCTTCTATAATTATCTCCGATCTATCTGTTGGTACTCATAGTGTGATTCTGACGGTGATTGATAACCAAAAAAAATCATCCTCTACTCGGATTAATTTAACTATTCAATCTAGTATCGTGGATGGAGGTTCCGGATATCTTTCGTTCAAATTCTCAACACCTGGCAATACAGAACATGAGATGATATTAGTACCAGAAGAATTTTATACTATAGGATGGGGTGAGTACACAATGGAGAAACACAAAGTCTTTTTAAGCTCCTATTATATGGATAGGTTTGAAGTAACAAATGGAAAATTTATAACATTTTTGAACCATGTCAAAGAGAATAGAGATAATCAAGGAAATAGATTATTGGACTTATCTGAAGAAATAAGCCCGATAAAACAACGGGGAGAAGTTTACGAGTTAATATCGGAAGATTATGCTACTCATCCAGTAGTCCAAGTTTCTTGGTTCGGTGCAAAGGCATATTGTGAGTGGGCTGGCTTAAGGCTACCGACTGAAGCGGAATGGGAGACAGCAGCACGCGGACCGGAAGGGTGGGCGGGGCCTTCCCAATGGGACGAAGAAAAGTTATTCTCCGCTCTTGTTTTCATCACTTCATCGAGAGGTACGTTTCCAGTTGGCAGCTGCCCCGATAATATTTCCTCATTTGGTATATATGATATGGCTGGTAATGTAGAAGAATGGGTAGCTGATGGGTATGATCCATCTTATTATGAAAATAGCCCAGAGCAAAATCCTCAAGGACGATTTGTATCCCCTCAATGGGGACGTGTCCTACGTGGAGGGTCCTGGGCAACTAGTGAGGAATCTGAGTTAATGTCTTTTTGGCGCAATGCAGGTGATCCATCGAAAACGGAAGGTTTCATTGGTTTCCGTTGTGCACGAAGCAACTAACCGGATGTTCGACGTTTTTTCTTCTGAAGATCCGGAAAATGTTTGGACATCTGTTCGGCAATCTGGTATCAATAGGGTTTTTCGAGAGAATCAAGAAAGGCTTATAAAAAATGTACCGAATCCTAAAAAAAATTGGCTTATTGGGGGCCCATTTTTTTTTATTAACCACAGGGGATATTCAGGCACAGCAAATTTCTGCTGGTTTGATTCTACCTGATACAGCTGAACAAGGTGAGAGGATTGAGGTTAAGGTCTCTGTCGGTATGTACGAGGGAGAAGAGCGCCTGGGAGCCTATAAAGCTTTATTATATTGGGATCCCGATGTTTTACAATTCATCAGGACGATCGAAGGAATCACACCTGAATTAAGTGACCCCATTACTCGCCTTGATCCCGATGCAGGTGAGTTGACTTTTAGCCAGTTTTCTGTAACTGGAGCCAGGGAATGGATCAACCTCATCAATGTAGAATTTAAAGTAATTGGTAATCCAGGAACTGACGCTGAAATTCAATTGGAATTTTCAAAATTTGCGGCTGCTGAGACTTTCAAAGATCTCTTGCCAAATTTGCTTATCACCCCCCAATCCATCCACATTATTGCCCCTACCCTTCCTCCAGTTGCAGGTTTCACAGCGTCTTCAATGAGTGGGGAAACTCCTTTTCCAGTAATTTTTACCGATATTTCACAGGGGCAGATAACCAGTCGTTCTTGGGATTTTGGAGATGGGAACTCCAGCATAGACCAGGACCCCACTCATATTTTCACCGAGGCGGCTGAGTATACCATAACGTTGACGGTTTCCGGGCCCGGGGGGACAGATGAACACTCCTTGCAGATAGTGGTTGCGGAACCAACGCTGCCTCCCGTCGCCTATTTTACCGTTAATCCCACCAGTGGGACGGCGCCGTTGGAGGTGGTGTTTACAGATGAGTCGAGTGGAGAGATAACCAGCCGGCAATGGGACTTCGGCGATGGAAACACGGATACGACCGCCCATCCTACCCATATCTTCACCGATCCCAGGAGCTATATCGCTGTACTCACCGTGACCGGACCTGGAGGCGTGGATGCGTCTTCTGTCGAGATCACGGTCAGGGAGCCTGTAGCGGCCCCAACAGCCGGTTTCACGGCAACTCCGACCAGCGGGGACGCGCCGCTAACGGTGAGCTTTACCGATGCATCCAGCGGGGAGATCACCAGCCGGATGTGGGATTTCGGAGATGGGAGCACCAGCAATGAGCCGAATCCCATCCATATTTTCACCGAGGCGGCTGAGTATACCGTAACGTTGGCGATTTCCGGATCCGGGGGGACAGATGCACATTCCTTGCAGATAGTGGTAGCGGAACTTGAGTTGCCCTCTGATATAGATTTTCCCGCATTGCCCCCCGTTGCCGATTTTACCGTCAATCCCACCAGCGGGACGGCGCCGTTAGAAGTTGTGTTTGTCGATGAATCGAGTGGAGAGATTACCAGGCGGCAATGGGACTTTGGCGACGAAAGCACGGATACGGTTGCCCATCCTACCCATATCTACGCCGATCCCGGGAGCTATACAGCGGTACTTACCGTAACCGGGCCTGGAGGCACTGATAACCGTACGGTAACCATAGTAGTTGAGGAAAAAGTGCTGCCCTCACCTGAAGCCATTATTGAGACTGAAGCGGAAGGTGGCATTATCCATTTTGGGGAAGTAGGCAGTGATGAGATGGTTGAATCTCCCTTTCGAATCCTCAATGAAGCCGGCTCTTCAGAGGCTGTTCTGGAGGGAAATATATCGATAAGTGGAGAGGGGTTTTATCTGGGAGGCTTTGATGATGCAACAGGAGATTATTTCGAGTTTTCGGATGGTACTTTCACAGTAACCCCCGGGCAAGACGAAGAGATGTTTTTTTCTTTTGCTGCTTCTCTGGTCGGTAATCGGGTGGGGGCGCATGAAGGAGTGGTGGTAATTCAGACCAACGACCCGAAAAAACCGGAGATCATCATCTCACTGCAGGGCAGCATTGCTCAGGAAGAGAACCTCCCTCCTACCGCAACGATTACCAGCCCGGCAAATGGGGCAAGCTTTTTCGAAGGAGAAACTATCACCTTCCGGGGAAGAGGTATTGATCCCGAAGAGGGATCTTTGGGCGGGAATTATCTGGAATGGGCTTCAAATATTGATGGGCAATTGGGGATTGGAAGCACGGTTTCAGTCGCCGATTTATCCGTCGGGAGCCACGAGATTACCCTTAGCGCCAGCGATAGCGAAAAAAAGGTGGGGGAAGCGACAATCGAGATTGGAATACAGGAAGCACCTCCACCCGAAACGACAGTCTGCTCCAGGGATTTTAATGGGAGTGGCTCGGTGGATTTTGGTGATTTTTTCACCCTTGTCGGCCAATTCGGAAATAACAGCCGAAGTTCTACCTGGGACCCGAGATTGGATCTGGATCAATCCGGCCATATCGGAAATGGTGATCTTTTCCTTTTGGCCGATGTCTTTTCGCTGAGTTGCGGAGATGAGTTTCCAGATCCAGGGGAACCCGGTGCCAATGCCAGGGCTGTTGTCGAATTTCTTCCCTCAGAGACCGATCATGTCAAAGGGGGAGGGGAAGTCCATATCCCCATAAAGGCTCGGGAATTGAATGGTGTGACACAGATGGAGTTCCTGCTGAAGTTCGAGCCTTCTGACGCCTTTGATATAGAGGCTTCTTCCTGGGATAATAATAGTGGCTTTCTGTCCCTCACCCTTGAAGTGATCGATGTGGGAAAAGCAAAAATCGGTGGCATACGTCTCAGTGCGGGAGAACTTGAGGGAGAGGCTGATCTGGGGACCCTCATCTTAAAAATGAAGGACTCCTATTCTTCCGGTACGGAGGCTACGGTCGAAATCGTCCAGATTTCTCTCGGTCCAACGTCGGCCGTCCACGATGTCATCGTTCCGGTCGGGAATACCATAACCATTGGAGGGAGGCAAAATCAGCCACCTTCGGTTACCATCTCGATACCGGACAGCGGCGGCAGTTATACCTTTGGCAATCGGGTCATATTTCGGGGCAGCGCCAGTGATCCAGAGGATGAGGAACTGAACCGAAGTGCTCTGGTATGGAATTCAAATCTGGATGGCCGTTTAGGAGAAGGGCCGTTTCTTACTACCACTCGACTGTCTGTGGGCAGGCATGAGATCAGGTTGACGGCCACGGATAGCGAGGGGGAATCCGTATCCGAGAAAATCACCATCACCATCCTCGAACCCAACCAGCCTCCTGAGGCTCAGATAACATCACCCCTGGATGGAAGCGAATTTCTGCAGGGAGAAAACGTCGTCTTTCGGGGCACCGGCAGGGATCCTGAGCAGGGGCAGTTGACCGGGAATTCTCTGGAATGGCAGTCGAGCCAAGATGGGTTCCTGGGAACAGATAGATCGGTTTCCTCTTCTACTCTATCTGTCGGCTTGCATCAAATCACCCTGACGGTTACCGATAGAGGAGGAGTGCCCGGTTCAGATCAGATCAGTATTACGATCAGAGAACAACCTGAAGACCCTCCCGTGGATCTGGAGGAGCGCATAGTATTCACAGCACCGGATAAGGGTGGGGTAAATCAGATTTTCTCGATGAGTCCCGATGGGGATAATATCGTTAAGATGACTGATTCCCCCGGCAATAAGTTGTTCCCCAGGCTTTCACCTGATGGCACTAAAATAGCTTATCAGCAAGGGGGTAGCGGGCCTTTCGACTTATGGGTTTCGGACGTGGAGGGACGGAAACCTTACAAAATAATCGACGGAGCAAATTCAGAACTCATCAATTTTGATCGAGGGACCTACACCTGGCACCCAGACAGCCGGCATTTGTTCTACAGTGCTACGTGGGAGAGCGCTGGGGAAGAGTGGATTTACTCGGTTCGGATCGATGGAGGGGATCATCAGGTCGTTATTCGCAATGCCAATGGACCGGTGTCTTTTCCCATACTCAATGACAATGGGAAGCAGTTGATTTATGTGCTCTCCTTCAACTCATTCTGGTCGCGCAATCTGGATACGGGAGCAGACTACCAGATCCTGGCCCCCAACGGGCAGGTTGATATCGAGCCGGCGATGTCTCCAGACGGGAAGCATATCGCCTGGATGCAGATGCAGGAGGGTCGGTCGGATATCTACCGGATGCTTATTGATGGGACCAATGTCACGCCACTTACTGAAGCGCCTGCAAATATCTGGCTCAGTTCTCCCTGCTGGTCTCCGGATGGCCGGAGGCTTGTCTATACGAAATGGGGAAGCGGAGGAGGCGAGGTCTGGGGGATGCGCGGGAGTGGCAGTATAAAGGAGAAGCTGGCCGATGGAGCTTATCCGAATTGGGGTTACGTCGCCAAACCTTCTGTAGAGGTCGGACCGTCTGTTCTGGACCTGGGGGAGAGTGTCCAGGATGTGCTCATCGAACCAGGTGCTGCTGGGAGCAAGGCCTTTTATGTGGAGATCCCCGTTTTGCAGTGGGTGACTGCGGAGATGGTTGCAGAAGATTTTGATCCCTATATCCTTCTCTACAAAGAGAATGAAACGAGTCCTCTGATTTCCAACCGAAAACGCGACCGGGAATGGGCGAGGGTGGAAAAGCTGCTGGAGCCGGGCATTTACCGGATCGAATGCCGGACGCGGAACAGTGGTAGCGAAACAGGTCCCTTTACTCTTTCGTTGAGTCCGCCACGCGATCCATCGCTGACCTTTGTCGAGGACGATTTTTATTTCAGCGCCGCAGGGAGAACAATAAGAGGACGAATCACTCAGACAGGTGAAGAGGGGCGTCAATCCTATCTCATCTACATCCCCATTGCCGGGAGAGTGCATGTTTCCCTCCAGTCGAACGATTTCCGGCCCCAGGTGAGATTGAAGTACACCGTAGTCCCTCGCGGATTTCCTCTTGATAGGACGCACATACAGGGAACTCGGGCAAATATTGGGGAATCAGAAGCCGATTTCATGAGATACGTAAGTGCAAGTGTGTACCGAGTTGAAGTGGCGTCCTATAGGGATCGGGAAACAGGTTCTTATACGCTCCAGGTGAAGCGAGGACAGAATCCCGGCAGGAAGCCTGTTTTTCTTTCCGCACTACCTGAAACTAACGTTTTAGAGCAGAATTTCCCGAATCCGTTCAACAGTGGCACGACGATCCGTTACGCTCTGGCTGAGAGTGAGGAAATCGAACTTGCGGTCTACAACCTCGTCGGCCAGCGAATTGCGACATTGGAACAGGGGATGAGGCCAACTGGAGCTTTTGCAACGCAATGGGATGGGCGAGATGATCTGGGCAAGGATCTAGCCAGTGGGGTATATTTTTACCAGTTGCGAACAGGCGGAACAAGATGGGTAGAAATGCGAAAACTATTGTTGCTGCGCTGATAGGAAAATGACGAGTATAGTTTTTTTTAGTGGCGTTTCCGGTAAGAAGAGCCAGGTTCTTATGCTAAGTGTCAAAGAGGATTCCGCCGAACGGATTTGTTTTGAGCAGAAAGACATCGAAGGAGAGCGCCGTACGCTGATCATCGATCGGAACATCGGAACCATAATGGTGCGGACCGATAGCCAGGTTTTCCCCGAGACGTTGCTCGCCCAACTCGACGAGTTGAGCCGCGTGCGCGTGATGCACAAGAAAAAGAGGCCGGACAGCTCCGAACCCTGGGGAACATGGAGCGTTTACGTAAAAAAAGCCGGGGAACATCCAGATTTCCCGGGCCGCTTGATCGCGCACACCAACGATCCCTCGGAGAGCGCGCTGATGGTTTCCGTCGGTGAGAAAATCAGCCAGCTCGCAGGGGTGGAGTTCGAGAACCTCTCTGGAGTGGATAAGGCAGAGGAAATCCTCGTTGAAGAGATCGGGCCGGTCGGCGGAATCCCCGAGGGATTATCCGAACAAGAGCTGGTCGAAGCTCAAGAGGAGCAGCAGCGGTTCGTCGTCAAGGTCTACGGGTGGGATGTGCCTGGCACTGATTATCACCGGCGTAGTGGCCATGGCCGCGGTCTCGACACCGGCACTGATGGAGGCATTGCTCGGAAGAAGTTGGGTCTTCTGGGGGATCATCATCGCCGAATTCATCCTGGTCGCTACGCTGGCTTCCCTGGTGAAGAAGATGTCGGTGCCACTGGCCACCTTTATCTTCCTGGGATACGCGGCACTGAACGGAGTGACGTTCGGCGTTGTCTTCATGGCCTTTACGGCGGAATCGATCGCTTCGGCGTTCTACGTCACGGCTGGGACCTTCGGCATTATGAGTTTGTACGGATATGTGACCAGGAGAGATCTGACCAGCTTGGGGCAGCTCTGCTTGATGGGATTGATCGGTCTTATCGTCGCCTCTGTGGTCAATTTTTGGTACGGCAGTGAGACAGTCTACTGGATTACTACCTGCGCCGGCGTGCTGATTTTCGTGGGGCTGACCGCCTACGACACGCAGAAGATCAAGCAGAGCAATATCATCGGCAACGAAGGTTCGGACGAGGACAGCAAAGAGGCGATCGTGGGAGCGCTGATCTTGTACCTGGACTTCATCAATCTGTTCCTGATGATACTGCGGCTTATGGGGAAGAGGCGGAAATAGGGAATCCGGAAAGCTTCAGGGCCCCCATTTCTGGATAGGAGATGGGGCCCCTGTGCGTTCTGGATGTGAGAATCAGGGGCTTGTCGGGAGGGAAAAGTGGAGGGAAGGGCACAAAGGATTGATCTTTTCAGCGCTTAGGGAATCATTTATGGTTGAGTATCCCAAAACCTCCGAAGGTCATGTCTCGAACTCTTTCAATCACCCTTCTCATTTCCCTATTTCTGCATCTGGCCGGCCTGTTTGTGGCTGAAGAACTGTGGTATCGCGAGCTGGAGGTGGAAGCTTTCAGGGCGCGTCTGCTGTCGCGTCCCAAATTCCTCCAGGCTCCTCGCCCGGCGTTTTCCAGGCCGGATCTGCCGCGGGTGCAGATGGAGTATCTGCCGTCCGACCAGGTCCCCGGACAGGTGGGAGACCTGCCGCTGGCGGATGGAACTCCGGATCTGATCGATGGGCGGGGGATCGGACCTCCGGGGAGACCGAGGGATACCTTTCAATTGCCCAAGGCCGCGGGGCCGGAGCTGATCGAGGAGGAACTGCCCTCCCCGATGGGAGAGATCTTCGTCGATGCGGTGGAAAGCGAGGCGATGGAGCTGCTCGATCTGGAGACCATGGCGCGGGTGGATCGAGAACGGGCGGTGGTGATCCCGGATCCGGCCAGCAAACGGGATCTGCGCGGATATGTCAATTTCACGCTGCTGCGCCTGGATGGAGCCGGGGGGTACGCCTTTGCCGCAGGGGATGGGGGGGGGAAGCCGGTGGTGGACGACCTGGCGCGTTATCTGCGGGATTACACCCAGATCCGGGCGGCGCTGCGCCCGGTGAGATCGGCGCAGTCTTTCCAGGCGGATGAACTGCTGAAAGATCCTGTTCATTTCCTCTTCCCGATGTCGCGGCACGATGGCAGTCTGTCTTCTCCACGGGTGGCACTCGACCCAGAGGAGGAGGAGATGCTGAAGCGGTATCTGCAGAACGGTGGATTCCTCTTTGCGGATGCCGGGGGAGATGCGGACGGGCGCCGCTTCCTCAAGGCGGTGGTGATCTATTTGCGTCGGGCATTGGGAAATGAAGGACGACTGCTGAAACTGCCCAGATCGCACGCCATCTACCACGTATTTTATTCTTACGAGAATGGATTCCCGGGGGAGCGTTATTTTCCCGAGGACGACGTCCGGATGGGAGAGTGGTACTACCCGGATCGGGCGCCCGACGGAAAGCCCCCCCGGGGACTCTGGGGAGTCGAATGGAAGGGGGGGGTGGTAGCGGTCATCAGCGATCTGGAACTTCATCGTCTGTGGAGTGGGGAGCCATCCGCAGGCGATGATTCCTCCGGTGAAAGTGGAGAGAGCGGGGGAGGAGAAGAGGGAGGTGCGGGATCGGAGACAGAAGAGGAGGATGAGACGGAGCCTCCACGGCTGCCTTTCCTGCGGGCGGCGACGAACGTGGTGGCCTACGCGCTGACGCGGCCGAGAGGAGTGGCGGTGCGGCGCATGGGGCCGGCGTGGGAAAAGCGGAGACCGGAGGTGCCGGTAGTGGTCCGGGAAGAAGACGGGATGCTGGAGGAGGAGCTCTTTGATGGATTGGGTGGTTCGCTGGCGCTGGTGCATTCGCCGCTGGGCAAGGAGATGAAGGGTGGACTGCGTTTGACTGTGGACGGCCGCTACGAACTGGAATTGGTGCAGGGGGGGATGGACGGCGTGTTGCTGCACAACCTGACCGCCGGGAAGCACTGGATCGAACTGGAGTATGCCGGCAAGAATCAGAGGATGGAGGTGGAACTTAGAGGGGGCAGGGTGCTGACGGTGGGTTTCAAGTTGCGCGGGCTGGGTTTTCTGACGCTTCTGACGCTGAATCCCTTTGCCGAACAGGTGTGGGCGAGTGGATGGAAGGAGATGTTCCCGGATCTGGTGGTCGAGGAGGCTTATTTCGACGGAGAACTGGCGCCCTGATTATCTATCGGATTGGTAAAAAAAGAGATCCCCGGCCTGTGCGAGGCGGGGATCTCAAAGAGAGTCCGAAGGACTCGAGCAACCCCGGTCTGGAGGGATGAGCCGGGGTCGACGTTCAGGAAGGCAGTCAATCTGCGGGGCCCCGTTCAGAAACGGGGCCCCGTGAAATTCTGCGGTGGCATGAAAACCTCCTCTTAAAGTGAGGTTTACTACCACTATCTAAAACCTATCTCAAAGATAACATTCTCCCCGCTCCTTGTCAAAGAGAATTTTCCTCTCGGAAAAGATTGGGAGAGAAAGAGTTATAAGAATTTCCATAAGTTGTTGAAAACGCGTGGGAAAGAGATCAGGGAAGGGCGATTTCCACGACGTGGTGTGCGTGCATCGATTCATCGGCGGCAAAAGCGATCATGTGGCCGTTGACCGAATCCATCAGATCGGTGGTCGACAGGGACGGCTTTTCGCCGCGGACGACGCGCAGAAAGTCGCCGACCAGGCGCAGGTCGCCGCCGCCGTGCATATCGCCGGTGAGGTTCATGTCCACCGCTTCTTCGCTGTACTCGTGTCCGGCGCGGGCGTCCGGTTTGCGGACGACGAATTTTCCCTCCTCCATATTCCCTTCGATTTCGCCGTCGGTGCCGACCAGGTGGATGGTGCGGCAGGGGCGGGCGGTATTGCCGACCATGTCGTGGGCGGCGACGCAGCCGTCTTCGAACTCGACGATGACCGACTGGTGATCGACCACGTCGTTGTCGCACTGCCATACGCAGCGGCCGTACGGATTGTCGGTGCGCAGCGATTCGAGCTTCTGCTCGACGGTGGGATTGGGAATGTGCTCCAGGGAATCCCAGGCGTAGAAACCCCAGCGCCCCTGATCGATGTAGTTGCGGCGAGCGGAGTAAGGGCAGGTCTCTTCAATTCGACAGTCGACTAGACAGCGCTTTCCGGAGCCTTCGGGAGCATTTTCCGGGCGGAAGTACATGAGGTTGCCGAAGCTGGAGACGCGCAGGGGGCGGACGCCGCTGTGCATCCAGGAGACGACGTCCATGTCGTGGCAACATTTGGCCAACAGCATCGGATTGGAGTCGGCGGTGCGGGACCACTTGCCGCGTACGAAGCCGACGGCCATATGGTGGTAGCTGACGTTTTCCACGGTGCGGATGCTGATCAGATCGCCGATTTCTCCGTCAGCCACCCGCCGGCGGACTTCGACGTAGAACGGGGCGTAGCGGAGGACGTGGCAGATCATCACCTTGCAGTCGGTGCGACGGCTGGTTTCCAAAAGTTGGAGAAGCTCTCCCCGGTCGGGACAGATCGGTTTTTCCAGGAGGGTGTCGTAGCCTGCTTCGAGGAGAGGCAGTGTCGTGGGCACGTGCTGACGATCCATGGTGCCGTTGAGGGCCACGTCGGCGAAGCGGGGTTGGGCGGCCAATTCTGCGGAGGTGGCGAAACAGGCGTTCGCCGGGACGTCGAACTTTTCGGCGAAACGCTGGAGGCGGCCGGGGTCCGGATCGGCGGCGCCGACGATCTGCAGTTCGTCGGGGTGCTTGAGGGAATAGGATGAATAGACTTCGGTGCGGTGGCCGAGGCCGACGGCGACGGCTTTGAGTGGCGGCATGGAAGGCCCCCTCTGGGTGAACGGTTGGTCGGTGATGGACGATGTCTGAAGGAAAAGTAAACAACCCTGGAGTGGGGAAAAAGTGTGGATGGGGCGGATTGGGGGCGGTATATTGAAGGCAGACTGGAAAACGACTCCCGAGGAGAAGAGATATGTCGGATAAAAAACACCCGCACCGCTTGATATGGTTTTGTCAGATGGAGTCGGTCGCCGAGAAACCGGAACTACTGCTGCGGCTGAAGGAGGAGATCGGGCTGACGACGATCATGCCGGAGAGCCACGTCTGCCACACTTCCGGATTCGCCGCCAGCCGCGAACTGGCGCACAACGGGCCGTTCGAGGACTGGAAGTCGCGCCTGGATCTGTGGCCGCGGGGGAAGGATGGAACGTATCCGCCAGTGGCCGGCATTGTCAGCGGTTTCGACGACGCGCCGCTGCTGAAGCTGATCGAGGCGTGCAAGCAGGTAGGGATCGAGGTCTGGGGACACATCGGGTTGTGGAGCTACGGTGGGAACGTGTTTCCGGAGTACGCGATGCGGGATATCGAGGGAAATCATCTGGATGAGCGCTACAAGCAGTGGGGGATCGGCCTCTGTCCCAGCCGCAAGGAGATCAACGAGTGGACGAAGGATGGGTTAGTGGAGGCGGTGAAGCGGTATGGGATAGACGGGTTTTGCGTGGACCACGCGCGCTATCCGGCCCCGGCGAATTTGAGCGCCCTGTTCGCCTGCGGATGCGACAACTGTCGGGAGGAGGCAGAGTCACAGGGTTTTGCCTTTGAATCCCTGAAGAAGGGACTGCTGCGTTGGCGGGAATCGGTCAGGGGACTGACGCGGGAGCGGCTGCGGGCAATCGTCGATGCGCAGCCGGGGTTCTGGGACTTCCTGCGCTGGCTGGGAGATGATGGGGTGGTTCTGGAATGGTTGGAGTGTCGGGCGCTGCTGCTGGCCGGGCAGATGGAGGAATTCGCTCGGGCGGTGAAGGAGGCAGGAGGGGAGGATAAGGTGTTTGGCAGCGATGTGTTCCCGCCGTCGATCGCGCTGTTGGGGGGACATCTTTACGATGCGTGGGAGCGTGGAGCGGATTACCTGACGGGAGGGAGTTCCTTTGGAGGGGTAGTAGGCTGGGCTACGACTGTGACCAATCTGGCGACGGAGTGGGCGCCGGCGCTGTGTCGGACAGTGGAAGGGGTGACCGAGGAGGAGGCGCTGCGGCTGATCTACCGGCTGTTTGGATACGACGATCTGGATCTCCCGATGTCGGTGGAGGGGATACAGAACGGGGCGCTGCCTCTGGACGAAATATTTGCGCGGGAGGTGGCGCGACTGAAGGCGGGGACCAGCGGCAATGTGCCGCTCTATCCGCCGGTATCGGCCGGGGGAGATCCGGAGCGGGTGCGGCGGCTGTGTCGGGCGGTGGCCGATAATGGATGCGATGGAGCGATGGTGGGGCTGGACGTGTCGAAAGGGGAGAATTTGAAAATTGTGCGCGAAATCCTGGGAGGATGAATGATGGAAAAAGTGAATGTTTTCACCAGCGGCGACGACGGGTATCACACCTACCGCATTCCCGCCCTGCTGGCATCTCCCGCCGGGGCGCTGCTGGCGTTTTGCGAAGGGCGGCGCAACAGCCGCAGCGACCACGGCGATCTGGATCTGCTGGTCAAGCGGTCGAACGACGGAGGCGTGACCTGGTCCGATCAGGTGGTGGTCTATGGAGAGGAGGGGGAGATTACCATCGGCAATCCCTGTCCGGTGATGGACGCGGACACGGGCACTATCTGGCTGCCTTTCTGTCGCGACAACGATAGCGTGCTGATAACCAGCAGTGCGGACGACGGACAGAGCTGGACGGAGCCGCGGGATATCACGGGGGATGTGAAGCGGGAGGACTGGACCTGGTACGCCACCGGGCCGGGGGTGGGGATTCAACTGCGGCGGGGGAAGTATCGCGGTCGGCTGGTGATTCCGTGCGATCATCGAGCGCCGGAATTGTACAACAACGGCTCGCACGCGATTTTCAGCGATGATCATGGGAAGAGCTGGCAACTGAGTGAAGCGATTCAGCCGGGTGCCAACGAGTGTCAGGTGGTGGAGCTGGAGGATGGGACGCTGATGATGAACATGCGGATGCAGTTGCACCATCAGGGGTATCGAAGCGTGTCGTTCAGCCAGGATGGCGGGGCGACCTGGTCTGCCCTGCAGCACGACGAATATCTGAACTGTGCGATCTGTCAGGCGAGTCTGATCGAATGCGAGGAGGAACTTATCTTCAGCGGTCCGGTGCCTCCGGGAGACCCCTCGGCGGAGCGGGGCGAACGAGTGGATATGACCGTGCGATTGAGCGAAGACGAGGGGGGGGCCTGGCCGCTGCGTCGGGTGCTGCACGAAGGGCCGGCGGCCTACTCCTGTCTGTGTGCGCTGCCGGATGGAGGGATCGGCTGTCTGTACGAGGGGGGAGAGGAGCACGCGTATGAACATCTGGTCTTCGCCCGGTTTACCAGGGAGTGGCTCGAAGCGGGAGGGTGATTGCGGGTTGGGGGAGGACGAGGGAAAGATAGTTCCACTCAGCGGAGGATGCCGCAGTGGGAGACGAAACAAAAACCAGAGAACAGCTGATCGCCGAGGTCGAGGATCTGCGCCGGGAGTGCGCCTCGATTCAGGCTGGGGAGCGGATCCACGAAGAAGTGCTGTCGATGCGCTCCAGCGAGGATATAGTCAAGGTGGTTGCGGTGATGTGGCGGGAGATGGTCGAATTGGGAATCGAGACGCCGGGAACTTCCATCATCTTTGTGGAGGAAGGGACGGACTGGTTTCCAACCTATATGGCTATGGATAATCCTCATCGGCATGGGATCGACTGGACGAGTCCTCAGCTGAGCGAGGTCGATGAACGGGTCGCGGTTTTGTTGCCCACAGGAGGGTTTGAGACCAGTCAAAGTAGGGAACGTCTGCTGGAGGTCTGGCGGGAGAAGCGGACGGAGAGTTTCGTAGATAATTTTTCGATCTCCGATTTTATCGAATTTCTGGGGTTGAAAGGAGATTGCGAAGGCTTGCTGGAGGGACTCGGAGGGGAGTGGACCGTCACCAACGTCCCCTTCGCGCACGGCACGGTGGGCTACCGGGAGCGGGAATTCGTGGAGGAGCACGCGGCGGTCGTCGGGGAACTGGCGCGGGCGCTTTCGCTGGGCTATGTTCGCTATCTCGATATCCGCGAAGCGGAGGAGCAGACCCGGCAGGCTAATCGGGAGCGGGCGGCCGAGAGGGTGCGGGCGGAGGCGATGACGATGCGATCGGGCGACGAGTTGCGGAACGTGGTGGCGGTGATGTTCAGGGAAATGGCAGACCTGGACGAGAGTTTGCTGGAGTGTTCGATAACCTTTGTGAACGAAGACGAGGATCGGATCGCTGAATACTCCGCGTGTGAAAATCCGCGGAAATACGGAGTCTTCTGGTCTCATCCCGACCTCGTCGAGATGGATAACGAGATAGTGGTGGGGGTGGGCAGTCACGTCATCAGTGAAAGGGAGGACGATTACCTGGAACGCTGGAAAAAGGGAGATGTCTGGTCGTTCGAACTCATCGGAGAGACATACTGGAGAGCTGCTAAAAAGCTATATGGAATGGAGTTTTTTCATCCAAGATTCCCGGAAAAATGGAACGTAACCGTCCTTCCTTTTTCCCAGGGATCTGTTTCGCTAAACGTCCCGGAATTTTCCGAGGAGAGCGTAGCTATCGCCAGGGAGTTCACCGAGGCGCTCTCCCTGGGGTACACCCGGTTCCTCGACTTCCGGAGGGTCGAGGAGGCCCAGCAACAGTTGATCGACGAGTTGGAAGAGGAACTGCAAACGGCGCGCGAGAAGCAGATGGCGCTGATGCCGAAGGGGGCGCCCAAAGCCGAAGGAGTCCACCTCGCCGGGCGCTGCGTGCCGGCCAACCACGTGGGGGGAGATTTCTTTCAATACTTTCCGCGCGAGGGAGGAGGGTTCTCGGTCTGCATGGCCGACGTCACAGGGCACGCAATGGAGGCGGCAATTCCAGTGGTGATGTTCGACGGGGTGCTCGAGAGTCAGATGGCGATGGGCGTCGGTCTCGAAGAGCTCTTCGAGCGGTTGAACGATCTGCTGTGCACCAAGCTCGATGAACGGACCTTCGTCTGCTTCGCGATGGGCGAGTTCGACACGGAGAGAGGCTTGCTCCGGCTGGCCAATGGGGGGATTCCCTATCCTCTCCACTTCCATAGAAACAGCGGCAAAATCGTCGAACTGGAGGTGGAGGCCTATCCGCTCGGAGTGCGCTCCGGCGTGGATTATCCGGTCATCGAAGTGCAACTGGAACCGGGGGATCGGGTGGTCTTCTGCTCTGACGGTCTGGCGGAGGCGGAGAATGTCGAAGGGGAGATCTTCGGCTTTGAGCGGACGGCGGATGTGGTGCGCCGGGGGTGCGTTGACGGGCTGTCGGCGGAAGGGTTGATAGAGCGGCTGTTCGAGGCGGTGAGGGACTTTTCCGGGGAGACGCCGCAGGGGGATGATATGACCTGTGTGGTGCTGCAGGTGGAGGGATGAACTACCATCTGACGGGGGCGATCAGCACCTTCTTCTTTTTGCTCACCCTGGGGGGACTGTGGGCTCAGATCCACATCGTCCGAGAGCGGAAACGGGCCGGGAGAGAGGGGCGGTTGGGAGAAGGGAGAGCGACGGCGATCCTGTCGCTCAATCAATTCACCATGACCTTTATCGCGCTGTTCTCATACTTCGCGTACGGCTTCTGTCTGGAGCGCTTCAACCACTATTTAGTTTGGCCGCGGCTGGTCGCTCTCTGCCTGGTGCTGGTCATCCTCTTCGAGATCGCCACCGACCGGCGGGGGCGGGCACTCGCCGTTTTCGGGATCTGTATGCTGGCGATGCTGGGTGGGGTGGGACTGCTTGTGAGGGGCGTGGAGGTGGACGTCGGCGGGAGGCTGGTATCCCAGATGCTGGTGGTAGTGGCGGCGCTGCTGGTCATCCAGGGATACGTGAACCAGGTGTTGTTGATTCGTCGATCGGGCAGGACGGGAGCGGTGGCCATCAGGATGCACCAGATGTTTTTGGCGCGGGACATCGCTATGATCGCCTTTGCCCTGGCGATGGGGGTGAAGGCGGGTTGGCCACTGCTGGTGATGAACGGAATCAGCGGCTGCACCAAAGTGGCGGTTCTGTATCACTTCCGCTGGGCGCGTCTGAGCCCGAAGGCGGAGAAGAGACGCCGAGTAGCCAAGCATTCGGCGAAGGTTGAAACGGAAGAAAGCGAGGATGGAGATGAACGACGCCAGGTCGTCTGATAATTCCCAGAGTCGTCCCAACATCGTTCTCATCCTGGTGGACGACATGGGGTATTCCGACATAGGCTGCTACGGGTCTGAGATCCGCACGCCGAACCTGAACCGACTGGCCGAGAACGGGCTGCGTTTTACGCAGATGTACAACTGCGCCCGCTGCTGTCCGACCCGGGCGTCGCTGCTGACCGGGCTCTACCCGCACCAGGCCGGGATCGGGCACATGGTGGGCAATCACGGAGTGCGAGAGTATCAGGGATATCTGCGCGACGATTGCGCGACGATTGCCGAACTGCTGCGCGCCGGAGGGTACCGGACGCTGATGTCGGGGAAGTGGCACGTGGGAGGAGGGTATCAAGGGAATAAGCCGGAGACCTGGGATTCGGGGGCAGAGGACCATCCCCTCCCGGTGCAGCGCGGCTTTGATCGGCACTATGGAATGCTGGGAGGAGGGGGCAGCTATTTCCGGCCGCCTTACATGGCGCGCGACGATCAGATCATCGAGACCGAGGGGGACGACTACTATCTGACGGACGCGATCAGCGATGAGGCGGTGGGGATGATCGGCGAAGCGGCTGGCGGGGAAGATCCGTTTTTTCTGTATGTCGCCTACACTGCGCCGCACTGGCCGCTGCATGCCCCGGCCGAGGATATTGCGCGGTACGAGGGGAAGTATCGGAACATGGGCTGGGACGGGCTGCGCACCGGTCGACACGAGGAACTGAAGGGACTGGGCATCCTGGATGCGAAGTGGGAGATTTCGGCACGGGATGAGAAGGCGCCGCCCTGGGAGGAGGTGGCGGAGAAGGATTGGGAGGATCTGCGCATGGCGGTGTACGCCGCGCAGGTGGATCGAATGGACCAGGGAATTGGGAAGATTACGGATCGGCTGCGGGATCTGGAGATCGAGGAGAACACACTGGTCCTGTTTCTGTCGGACAACGGGGGGTGCGCAGAGTTTCTGGCCGAAGAGTCGAACCGGAAGGAGCCGTTTCGCTACAATGTGCCCACGCGGGACGGGAAGCCGATGCGAATCGGCAACACCCCGAAGATCAAACCAGGCCCGGCGGACACTTTCGCCAGCTACGATCTGCCCTGGGCGAATGCGTCGAACAGTCCGTTCCGGCTGTACAAGCACTGGGTGCATGAGGGGGGGATCTCGACACCGCTGATCGTCCACTGGCCGGCGGCGCTGAAGGAGGGGCGGATTGCGCATCAGCCGTGTCACGTGATAGATATCATGGCGACCTGCCTGGAGGCGGCCGGGGTGGAGTATCCGGAGGAGTTCGAGGGGAAGGCGATTACTCCGTTAGAAGGGGAGAGCCTGCTGCCGGCGATTCGGGGGAAGGAGTGGACGCGGGAGCGGCCGATCTTCTGGGAGCACGAGGGGAATCGGGCGGTGCGCGACGGAGAGTGGAAGTTGGTGCGGAAGTATCCGGGGAATTGGGAACTCTACAATATGTCGGAGGATCGGACCGAGCTGGACGATCTGGCGGAGAGGGAGAAGGGAAGGGTCGAGGAGATGATTGGGATTTATGGGGAGTGGGCGGAACGGTGCGGGGTGTTGGAGTGGCCTTTGAAGAGATAAACAACAATTCTGCTGAAAAAGGGAGATCGGCTCACATTGGGCCGGTCTCCCTTTTTTTTTCTTCGGGATAGTCGAAAGGGGCGTCAGGCTGTAACCAGCTCTCTCTCCGGTTGGGCGGGAACGGGATTCCGCGTCTCCTCCTCGACCAACTCGACAAATGCCTTTCGCAAAATCTCGAAGATCGGCCGTTCTGCGCTGTTCAGGGGGCGCCCTCCGATTTCGCGCACCGGGATCAGTTCGGCACCGGTGCCGGCCAGGAAGCATTCGTCGGCGGTGAAAAGATCGTAGGGGGCCAACGTCTGTTCGGCGCAGGGGATATCCAGCTTCTCCGCCAACTCTATGACAGCACCCCGGGTGACGCCTTCGAGGGCGCCGTCCGTAACGGGGGGCGTGAACAGAACTCCGTCTCTGGCGACGAAGATGTTTTCGGCGGTCCCCTCGGTCACGTATCCTGCCTGGTTGAGGAGCACTGCTTCGTCGGCGCCGACCTGGTTTGCCTCGATGCGGGCCAGGATGTGGTTCAGGTAATTGAGGGATTTGACGCGCGGGTCCAGGCCGTCCGGTCCCAGGCGGCGGGTGGCGGCGATGATCAAGCGGGCTCCTTGTTCGCGGACTTCCTGCGGTACCATGGCCAGCTGGTCGGCCACTACAAAGAGATTGGGGCGGGGGCAGGAGCGCGGATCGATGCCGAGTTTGCCGTCGCCCCGGGTGACGACCAGGCGTATGTAGCCGTCGGGCTCTCCGAAGGCGGCGACGGTTTTTCGGACTGCGAAAGAAATGGTTTCGCGGTCGTAGGGAATAGTCAGGGCGATCGCTCGGGCGGAGAATTCCAGGCGGCGCAGATGTTCCTCCAGGCGGAAGGGAGCACCGTTGTAAAAGCGGATCCCCTCAAAGATGCCGTCGCCGTAGAGCAGACCGTGGTCGAAGACCGAGATCGAGGCGGACTCAGCAGGCACCATTCTTCCGTTCATCCAGCAGGCGGGCATATTTCTACTCCACGGGTTTGAAGACGTCTCTCAGGTCCTGGTAATTGTCGCCGAAACGCTCCTTGATCTCGGCATCCATCGTCGCCGTGAGCTTGGTGATGTAGACGTCGTGGCGAACATAGTCTTCGGCCAGGATTGTGAAGGCGTGGTTGCGACTCCAGGCCCCTTCAACGCGGCCGTCGCTCGAGAAGGTGGCGGTCATCACGCCGTGGCCGTCGGCGACCAGGGTCAGGCCCCGCCCTCCTTTTTCCTCGTAGAGTGTCTCTTCGGCGGGGTGGTGGAAGGTGGCGCCGATTTTCTTGCCGGGAAGCCCGAAGTGGACCAGGGCGATGCGCACGCCCCGCTTTTCCGCCTCTTCGAGATCGGTCGCCAGCGCTTCGAGCTCTTCGGGCCACAGGGAGACCAGCAGGTAGTCTGTGGATTGGCATATCAGCTGCCGGGCTTTGTCGAAGACCGGGTCGGCACCGCTCAGCTGCCAGACGAAGTCGGCGTCGGCGCCGTTGCTGAGCTGGCTCAACAGGGGGGCAAGACGAGCGGTTTTGCGGGCGGTCTCTTCCCGTTTCAGGTAGATGAAGTCGTCGGGATTGAGCGCCATATAGCGCTGGCCGCGGTCGGTGTCGGCTGAAACCGGTTGCGCCAGCCCCTTGGCCTGCAGGCGCTTGACCGCTTCGTAGATCTTGGAGGAGGGGATGCCGGCCTGTTTGGCCAGTTCGTACGCGGTGGCCGGCTGGCAGCGCATCAGGGATGCGTATGCGCGCGCCTCGTAATCGCTCAAGCCGAGATCGACGAGGAGTTCGGTTATTTTACTATTAACTACCATAGTAGTTAATATAAAAAGATAAAAACTGGGAAGCAATTATCTTTTTTTAAAAAAACTCGGATTGTGGCGAGGAAAGGGCGCGAGTTTTTGGGGAATTCCGCGATATAGAGGGATAGAGAAGGGGAGATTGCCAATATGTTATTTTTTTATAAACTCATATAAAACAGATATTTTTTTTGGACAGGAGGAAAGAGCGGGGAACCGGGGTCAAACCCGGTCGTCATGGGGGAGAGGGGAAGGGAATTGGTGAAGCATATCCGCGCCAGAGGCGCTATCGCGAGGAGAAGGATATGGTTGGGGATGCCGCTGCATTACACTGCACGGTACCAGAACGAACCGCCGACGGGGAGACTCTGCGGTCCGAGATACTCATCATCGAAGACGGCCAGGCATTGGGCCGTTTTCTGACTCAGTTGCTCGAAGGTTTCGGCTACTCGGTGACGACTGTCGCCAGCGGCCAGGAGGGGATCGACCGATATCGAGAGAAGCCGGTTGATCTGGTAATAACGGACATTTTCCTTCCGGATGTGGACGGACGAGAGGTAATAAGGGAGATCCTGGACGAGTTTCCCGAAGCATGTTTGATCGCCATGTCGGGGGGAGGTCCGGATCAGGCCCCGCTTTCCGAAGCGCGCAGCCTGGGGGCACGGCGCACCTTTGAAAAACCGTTCGATACGCAGGAACTGCTGGAGGTAATCAAGGAGGAACTGGAGGGGTGACCGGGCTCGGAAAATGAAGGTGTTTTTCTGTGCTTTTAAATCGCCCTGATCGAGAGCGAATGCCTGGTTTCCCAGGTAGTGAAGATCCACTGTATTAGTGAATCGATACAGTGATACAGTCCCTTGAGGAGTCAGCGGGGCGTCATCTTTGTCTTGCGGACGGAGATGCGGATTTTTTCGGGGTCGATCGAGATTATTTTCAGATCGGCGGGATGATGGACGGCTTCCGGTGAGATGGTGAAGGTCCGGCGTCCGAGCTTGACCAGCAGTGCGTCGACCACTATCTGGAAATCATCGGTCTGCGATAGCAGTAGCTGGCGCCTCGGTCCAGTTACCGTCAGCTGTACTCCGGGTGGCTCCACCCCTTCCAGGGCGAAGCCCTCGGGCATGTTCTCCACGGTCACGGGCACCTCTATGGTCGTCTGATCTACGGCCGAACCGGGCACGAAGGCCAGCCAACTGGTCAGGGCCAGGGCAAAAGCCCCCACCCCTTCCAGAATACGCCGCCGCACTCCCTTCCAGCGCATCTCTTTCTGCGCCTTCCCAATTCCCTGATAGTCGAACTGGCTCTGCAGTGCTTCGAGAAGCTGATCCGGGTCCGTCACCGTGGTCAGCTTGCCCCGCGCGGCCAGAGAGATCGTGCCGCGCTCTTCCGAAACTACCACGCACAGGGCATCGCTGTGCTCGGCCAGGCCCAGGGCGGCGGCGTGCCGGGTGCCGCCGGGGCCGAGTTGGACACTGTCTTCCGAGAGGGGCAGGTGCAGGGCGAAGTGGGCGAGTCTATTCCCTCGGACCAGGACGGCGCCATCGTGACCGGGGGAGTGATGGTCGAAGATGCTCAGCAACAGCTCTTCGCTGATGACCGCATCCAGTTCGACACCTCCCTGCAGGTGGCGCTCGAGGGGCTCTCGACCGGGGATGATCAGCAGGGCACCGGTGCGGGAGCGGGCAAGCTGTTGCAGGGCACGGAAGATGGAGGAGACGGCGCCGGCGTCGGGACGAGGCGGGCGGCGACCCAGTCCGAGCACGGCGATCTGTTCGAACAGGCGACGCAGATCGTCCTGGAAGACGACCACCAGCAGGATGACCAGGGCGGCGAAGAAACCCTGAAAGATCCAGGCGGTCATCTGCAGCTCGAACTGCAGGGCGATCAGGTAGAACAGTCCCAGAAAAGCCAGACCGAGAAGGGCAAGATTGGCGCGCACTCGGCGCATCCAGGCGATCAATGCCCAGAGCAGCAGGCCCACCACCGCAACGTCGACGACGTCGGTAAGGCCGATTTCCAGCAGCGAATCCAGCATCAAAATCCCCGCGGCAAGGAAACTCGATCCCCCGGCAATCCCAGGAGCATGTCGATCTTCTGAAAGCGAAGAATCATTTCCGTACCCGGTCTATTCGAGGGCATGCGCCAGATTTTGCACCGTGGTCGCGATTCTGTCCTCGATATCTTTCACAAAGGGGGCTGGCCTAAGGAAATAGGGATAGGATTCCTCCACCTCGTAGCCGCCCAGATCGTAGGTCTCCTTACCGGGAATGTAGGCGATCAGACCGTTGCTGTAGGAGGCGACCACAGTGGTGGCCGGCTGGAGAATGTCCTTGATGCGCAGACCGATCTCGGTGAGCACTTCGCCGCCAAGGAAGACGATGCGAAGTTCCGGCGAGAACTGCAGAATCTGGATCTCCTGCGGGCAGGCGGCCGGCAGCGCTCCGGAGTCGAGGTGTTCCAGCATGGCGGCGGCCCAGGCGCGCTGCAGGGGATTGTCGTCTTCTGCAGCCGTGGTGGCCAGGGATTCCGCCGTGGGCAGTTCGCGGTAGGGAAGGAGATGGAAATCGGTCGCGGTGCGCAGGTCGTCGGCGGAGATGGGAACGGCGTCCTGGTGCGAGGCGAAGACCTCACCCGCCATCTTCTGCGAAGCGGTTTCCACGTCGGCCAGGGCCGGCGCGGGGAAGCCGGTTACCCCTTCCTTCTTATACCACGGACGGATGTTGCCGCCGCAGCCGGTGGAGAACAGGGCGGGAACGCCGGTCTCCGCCTCTATGGCGCGGCAGAGGAAGCCGGGGTAGTCACCGCCGATCAGATAGCCGCCCAGACTGGTGGGGTGGCAGCCGAAGAGGGTGAGACTGCCGATCGGTTTGCCCGCTTCGTCCCGGAACCAGAGACTGTCCAGATCGCGGTCCATGGGGCCGTCCGGATTGGGCGCGAAGAGGATGCCCCCCTCGCCATCGGGCAGACGGCGGCTGACGCCGAAGGTGGAACTGCCGCGCGAAAAGGTGATCCGGCCCGGAACGGCTGCGTCCCTGGCGCGGATGGCGAGAGCTACCAGTTGCTGGTGCAGGGAGAGGGCGTATTCCCGTTCGATTTCGCCGGGCATGATCCAGGGGGTGAAGAACGGAGCGCAGTGGGTGTGGGTGGCGGTGAGCACTATCTGGCGCGGCAGCAGGCCGATCGCCTGGGCGATATCCAGGCGGACATCGGCGGCGTAGGCCGGGCTGTAGCCGATGACGTCGGCGGTGAGGATCAGGGTGGCCTCTGCGTCTCCCTGCAGAAAGAGGGCGCCGGCGCGGAGCGCCTGGTACACCCCTTCGGATTTGTGGTCGCGGTTGCCATAGCCGGTGAGCCAGGCCGGTTTTTTTGGCGTGATATCGGTCTGGGCGATGCCGATGCGCGTCATCTGTCGCCTTTCGTTGGAGGTCTGCAGAAGAAACCTGTAAGAATTCAGCGTAATAAAGAGGAAGGGGAACGTCAAGAATCGAATGCGTGTCGATCGAGTTTGCTCAGGACTGCGGCGGTCGATTCGGCTATCGGGGCACCGCCGTCTACGACCAGATCTGCGTACTTTTGGGAGGGGAGGACGTAGCGGTGGGACATGGGACGGACCTGCTCCTCGTACTGCGATAGGACGGACTTTTGGGTGCGACCGCGCTCAGCCACGTCTCTGGTGAGGCGGCGCTCCAGGCAGAGACGGTCGTCGGCCCGGACAAAGACCGACAGGGAATAGAGGGGACGCAGCCGTTCCCAGTGGAGCGCGAAGAGGCCTTCGACGACGATATGGCGGCCGGGATCCAGGTGTTCGCACTCCGCTGCTCGGCTGTGGGTTTCGAATCGGTAGATCGGCCGTTCGATCGATTCCCCTCTGGCCAGGCTTTCCAGTTGACGGATGAGGAGTTCGGAATCCAGGGCTTCCGGCGCGTCGAAGTTGAAGCGCGCCTTTGCGGCGGTCGGCAGATTGGCGAAGTCGCGGTAGTAGGAGTCGAAGGAGAAGATGGTGGTTGGGCCGGGCAGGCGCTGGGCGAGAAGGCGGGCGAGGGTAGTTTTGCCCGAACAGGAGGGGCCGGCGACGCCAATCAAGCGGGGCCGGTCGGCCACTTCAACCATCGTTTCGGAAATGGGCGGCGATCGACTCGGTGTCCTGCGCGTTGATGACGTCGTCGGGGCGGAGCCAGCCTTTGCGTGCGACGTCGATCCCGTACTGCAGATGGTCGAAGCCGGAGATTCTATGGGCGTCGGTATTCACGGCGATGCGGACGCCCAGATCGCTGGCCCGGCGCAGGTGGCGCCAGTCGATGTCCAGACGGCGGGGATGGGCGTTGATCTCCACCGCTACCCGATGACGAGCGGCCGCTTCGAGAACGGCGTCGACATCCAGGGAGTACCCCTCGCGCTCGAGCAGGAGTCTGCCGGTCAGGTGGCCGAGAATGCTGCTGGCCGGATGCTCGATGGCGCGCACGATGCGCCGGGTCATCTCCTCGGCATCCATGCCGAAGCGGGAGTGGATGGAGATGACTATGAAGTCGAAGCTCTCCAGCAGAGGGTCGTCGTAGTCGAGGGAGCCGTCGGCCAGGATATCGGATTCGATTCCCTTGAAGATGCGGAAGTCGTCCAGGCGTTCGTTGAGGGCGTCGATCTCGTCGTGCTGGCGGCGGACAGCCTCCTCCTGCAGACCGCTGGCATAGAAGGCGGAGCGGGAGTGGTCGGCCATGCCCAGATAGGCGTAGCCGCGCTCGCGGACGGCCAGGGCCATCTCCTCCAGACTGGCGACCCCGTCACTGTAGGTGGAGTGGACGTGCAGCATGCCGCGTATGTCGTCGGCTTTGATCAGGCGGGGGAGTGCATCCTGTGCGGCCGCTTCGACTTCTCCCCGTCCCTCCCGCAGTTCCGGGGGGATGCAGGGGAGATCAAGGGCGGCAAAGAGATCGCGCTCTTCGGCGCAGGGAAGGGGAACCGCATCCTTGAGGAGGCCGGTTGCATCCAGGTCGAACCCGAACTCTTGCGCTCGTTCCCGAATCTGGATCGCGTACTCCTCGCTACCGGTGAGGTGATGGAGAGCTGCGGCAAAGCGGTTGTCGGGAACCAGGTGTAGATGGGCCTGCAGGCCGTCTTCGAGACGGACGACGACGCGATCCTCGGCGCGGAGGGAAACCTCGCTGACGGCGGGGTGGTTCGCAAACTGATCGGCGATTGCCGCGGGATGCTCGGTGCTGGCCACCAGGTCGATCCGCTCGACCAGTTCCAGACGGCGGCGGAGGGCGCCGGCCGGGGAGAGGCGGAGGAGCTGCGGATGTTCTCGCAGGCTGGCGCAGAGCGCCGTACAGGTCTCAGTGGCGACGTCGAGGAGGTGCTGGCCCTGGTACTTGCGCAGCGTTTCAATTCCCTTGAGGATGTTCTCCTGGGTCTTTTTGCCGAAACCGCTCACCTGGCTTAGGTCGCCACTGGTGCAGGCCTGCTCGAGCCCATCCAAACTGTCGATACCGAGCTGTTGGCGGATCGCCCCGACCTTTTTGGGCCCCAAGCCCTGAATGCGGAGAATGTCCAGCAGGCCGGAGGGGGTGGCGGCGCGCAGCTCCTGGTAGGCGATGGCCGTGCCGGTGCGCACGAACTCGGCGATCAGTTCGGCCAGCCCTTTGCCGATGCCTCTGGCGTCGGTCAGCGTCTCCTGGGCGACCAGCGCCTCCACCTCCACTTCGAGCGCCTCGACGGTGCGGGCGGCGTTGGCATGGGCGCGCACGCGAAAGGGATTGTCGCCGTTGAGTTCCAGCAGGACGCCGAACTCCTTGAGGAAATCGGCGACCTGGCGATTGGTGACGTCGGTCATATCAGGGGGTCCGCTGGATGAGCTGGAGCATCTGTTCGACGAGGGCGGGATTGCCGGCCACCAGGCCGCCGGCAATCAATGTGTCGAGCTGATTGTAGCGCCGCACCTGGCCGGTCAGATCGACCATGCGTCCACCCGCCTCGCGCACCAGCAGGTCGCCGGCGCAGACGTCCCATTCGTTCTTGGGCTGGACGCTGGGGTTGAGATCTGCTTTGCCGGCGGCTACCAGGGCGAGTTTGTAGGCGACGCTGCCGACCGGGCGCACTTCTTGGAGATAGGGTATGAAGGGGTCGATTTCTCCCCGTTTGGTCTCGCTGCGACTGACGATCATGGTGGCCTGGCTCAGCTGGTCTACGTCGGTGCAGAACACCCGATGGCCGTCGACAAAGGTGCCGCCATCGCGCACGGCGGCGTAGACGGTGTCCCGCGCGGGATTGTAGATGACGCCCACGATCGGCTCCCCCGATTCTACCAGGGCGATGGAGACGACGTACTCGGGGATCTCCTCTACGAACTCCCTGGTGCCGTCGATCGGATCGACGATCCACACCCTTTCCCTGGTGAGCCGTTCCGGAGCGTCGACGGTTTCCTCGGAGAGCCAGCCGTAGTCGGGATGGTCTTCCAGAAGCATCTCGCGCAGGCAGGCGTCGGCTTCCAGATCGGCGACGGTGACGGGATCGTCTCGCTCCTTGCGTTCGATCTGATATTTGCCGCCGTAGTATTTCAGCGTGATGGCACCGGCTGCTTTGGCCGCGGCGATGGTGTGCTGGAGCAGATCTTTCATGCACTGTGTCCCCGTAGAGTGGCTCGAAAGAAGAGAAGATACGAGGTAGGATAAACAGGGGCAAACAGGCAGGAGGGAGTAGAGAGGGCAAAAAAAATCCCCACATCCTTGTGGGGAACGAAGCCGACATCCCTGTCCGATGGAGGGCAGTTCAAAAGCCCGGGAGCCCGAACGTTTCTCCATTTCTAATATTATCGGCAATTCAGATAATTTCTTGAGGGGGAAAGGGCTTTTTTTCCCGGCGGGTGAATCGCTTGACATAGAAATGGGGGAAGAGTAGATTGAAACGAACTGAAATCCAGATAAATCAACGGCTTTCATGCACAAAAATAGGAGTGGAATCGATGCGCCACCTGCGGTGGTTGACCCTGTATTTCCTGGCTCCGGTCATGGCCGGAGCGGCCGTAGGCGTCGACGGCCTGAATGTCGAGCTGGAGCGTCTCCAGACGAACGGTCTGTGGGCGGAGGCGACCCTGTCCGACGGGCGGATTCGGCCGATATTTGTCGAATTCTTGAGCGGAGACAGCGTGACGGTGCGCGAGGTGATCGGGCCGCTGCAGGAGCGCCAGGCGGTGTACGCTTTGAGCGAATTGAGCGATCTCAGAGAGCTGGGGGTGCACAGAGTACCGCTGCGCCGGGCGCTGTACCAGCCGCGGAAGTCGATGCTGGTTGCCCAATCCCTGGAACTCCTGCCGACCTTAATGGGCGCAAGTCTGGGGCTGTTAGACTATTTTGATGTATGGGATCCAGATCTTTCAAACAGCACGCTTGTAGGTATATCGATCTCGTCGTTAGGCCTGGGCCATTTTTACACAGGCGAAAAGAATCGCGAAGGAGTAATTCTGTTCGGGGTATCCGCAGCCACCCTGGCTACGGGAGTGGCCATTGGAGAGGATGGGGCAGCTGCCTGGGCGCCACTCGGAGTCTTGTTCAAAATTGGGGCCTTGCTAAGCCTGCGTGACCAGGTGCGGGCAGGGAACCGGGCCGCGGACGATCGGGAGGGGTTGGCGCTGAGGAGGCGATCTCTGCCGGATATCGAGATCGGGATGTTGCAATCCGCCAGAGGTGCGGTGCCGGCCCTGCGGCTGCGGACGACGTTTTGAGAGGGTAATATAGCAAAAATGGCAGAGGCCCCGGTTCCCCATGGTGGGAACCGGGGCCTTTTTTGTTTCCCCTTCGACCGTGTGGATTCCGGGCTATTTCACGTCGACGCGCCGCCAGTGATGGCGCAGCCAGTTGCTCAGATTCATGGCCAGGCTGAGGAAGGTGGGGACCAGGAAGAGGGTGAAGAGCATCGACACCAGCAGGCCGCCGATGACGACGCTGCCCAGGCCGCGATAGAGCTCGGAGCCGGCTCCGGGAAAGATGACCAGAGGGAGCATGCCGAAGGAACTGGTGATCACCGACATGAAGATGGGCCGCACGCGGCTGGCGACCGCGTCGCGGATTGCCTCCTTGGCTTCGATCTCCGGATCGTTGCGCAGAATGTTGAGCGACTGGTGGACGATGAGGATGGCGTTGTTGACCACCACGCCGACCAGGATGACGAAACCCAGCATGGTGAGGATATCGAGCGGCTGGTAGGTGAGCAGCAGGTTGACCGCCTCCAGACCCAGGATGCCTCCGGCCAGAGCGGGGGGGACGCTGAGCATGATGACCAGGGGGTAGAGGAAACTCTCGAAGAGGGAGGCCATCAGCAGGTAGGTGATGATCAGAGCCAGCAGGAAGCCCCACTGCAGGGACTGCCGGGTGCGTTTGAGGTCGTCCGCCGAGCCGGAGAGGCGGATGCCGTAGGGGGGCATTACCTGGCCCCCGTCGAGCAACGGTCCGACGATCTCGGTCTGGATCTGCTCCATCGCCGTCTCCAGCGGCAGGGTAGCGGGAGGATACACCTGGATGGTGATGGTCCGGCTGCGCTCGCTGTGGTTGATCTGCGCCGGACCGGTGGTCAACTCGACGTCGGCGACTGAGCTGAGCGGAACCAGCTGGCCTCCGGGGGTGTAGATGAGCAACTCGCCGATATCCTGGGTGCGAAACCACTCATCCGCTCCCTGGAGCACCAGATCGATCTCCTCTCCCTGATACTGGTAACCGTCGATGCGGGCACCGTCCATCAGGGCGTTGACCGCCACGCCGATGTCGCGCGTGGATAGACCGAGATCGGAGGCGCGGATCCGATCGGGCGTAATCCGCACCTCGGGATTGCCCAGGTCGAGGCTGGGTATGGGGCGGGCCTGAGCGCCGGGCAGGGTTTGCATCACCTGGCCGAAGATCTGTCCGCCCAGGCCGATGAGCCGGTGCAGGTCCGGGCCGGTGATTTCGATGTCGATGGCGCGGCCCCCACCTCCCTGGAAGAGGCTGGCCTGGCGGACGATGGCGATCATGCCCGGCGTGCCGAAGACGGGTGCCTGAATGAGGGGGACCAGTTCGCCGGCGCGCTGAGGATCCTGGGACGCGACCCCCATGAAGGCCCCGCCGCCGAAAGCCACGTAGAACATGTTTTTGACCAGGGGGCCGTCGATCGCTGCTGCTTCGGGGCTGTCCAGGCGGATTTCCCAGCGGGGGCGCAGAACATCTTCGATCTTCTGGCCGACCTCGATCAGTTCGTCCAGGTTGTAGCCCGGGGGAGGCAGCAGGATGCCGAAGACCAGGTTGCGGTTGCCGGAGGGGAGATACTCCGCCTTGGGCAGCAGGGTCCAGGCCAGGCCGAGAGAGGCGCCGATGAAGAGCACGATCACGGTCAGGCTCAGGGCGGTGCTGCCGCTGATGCGGTACACGCTCTCGGAGATCAGCCGGCGCACCCGGCCGCCCAGGCGATCGAGGAAGCCGATGGTTTCGGCGCTCTCCTCGTTCCTCTGGCCGATGCCCAGGATTTTGTTGGCCATGGTGGGGATGACGCTGATCGAGACGAGCAGGCTCAGACTGACCGAACAGGAGACGGCCAGGGCAATGTCGCGGAAGAGCTGTCCCGCTTCGTCCTCGATGAAGACGACCGGCAGGAAGATGGCGACCGTGGTCAGGGTGCTGGCCAGCATCGCCCCCCAGACCTCGACGGTGCCGTCGTACGCCGCCTGGAGACGCGATTTCCCCATTTGGCGGTGGCGAAAGATGTTTTCGAGCGCGACGATGGCGTTGTCGACCACCATGCCCACGGCGAAGCTCATGCCGGCCAGGCTGATGACGTTGATATTGCGGCCCAGAAGGGACATGGCCAGGAAGGTGCCGACGATGGAGATCGGAATGGCGGTGACGATGATCAGCACGCTGCTGAGACTGCGCAGGAAGATGAGCAGGACGATGGTGGACAGCAGGCCGCCGATGAAGATATTGCTGCGCACCAGGCCGATGGAGCTGTCGATGTATTCGGTCTCGTCGTAGACCTGGGTGAGCAGCAGATGCTCGCGCTCCAGTTCGCCCGCGTTGAGCTCGGCAATGGTCTGGCGAATCCCCTCCATCACCTCCAGGACGTTGGCACCGGTCTCGCGGGTGCAGTTGATGGCCATGGCCGCCCGGCCCTTCTGGCGCACGGCGGCGGTGGCCTTTTGGAAGCCGAGTTTGACGCGGGCGACTTCGCCAACCTCGACGCGGGCGCCGTCGCGGGCGCGGATGACGACGTTTTCCACATCCTCGGGTTGCTGGTACTGGCCGACGGTGCGGACGATATAGCGCCGCTTCCCCTCGTCGAAGGAACCGGCGCTGATGTTGGCGTTTTCACGGGTTAGCGAGGAAGCCAGGTCGGTTACGGTCAACTGGCGGGCCGCCAGCGCCTGGGGATCGACGATGACCTGGAGCTGGCGTTCGTACCCTCCGTAGGCGTTGCTCTGGGCGACTCCGGGCACTCGCTCGAATGCCGCTTTGACGACATCTTCGGCAAAATCGCGATAGAGGTGGATATCTACCTGGTCTTCGTAGCCGGGCTTGGCCTCCATGATGATCCAGGTGATGGCGCTGGTGTTGGCGCCGCTGCCACTGGACAACACCGGGCGTTCGGCATCAAGGGGATAGCCGGTGACCTGGTTGAGTTTGTTGGAGACCTTGAGCAGGGATAGATCCGGATCGGTGCCGACCTCGAATTCCAGGTTGACGACGCTGCGGCTGTCGCGGCTCTCGCTGGTCATCTCGACCAGCCCTTCCAGGCTCTTGAGCTGTTCCTCCTGGCGCTGGACGATCTCCTGCTCTACCTCTTCGGGGCTGGCTCCGGGCCAGAGGGTGTTGACACTGACGATGGGGCGGTCGACGTCCGGGGTCAACTGGACCGGGATGCGGAAGAGGGAGATCAGGCCGAACAGGGCGACGAAGAGAACGCCGACGATGACGCTCACCGGGCGCCGTATGGAGCTGTCTACCAGTTTCATAGAGAGGTTGCCTCAGGTGGCCGGGATGGGCTGGACTACTGGTGCTTGCGGATGATGCGGACGGCCTGGCCGTCGCGCAGGCGCTCGTTGCCACGGATGATGGCCAGATCCCCTGGCTGCAGCTCCCCGGTCACTGCGATGTACCCTTTATAGGCCAGACCGGGGGTGACGGGGCGGGGAACGGCCTGGTCGTCGATAGCCAGGAACACCACCTGCCCGGAAGGGGTATTGACCAGCGCGTCTTTGGGGACCAGCAGTGCGACTGCGTCACTGCTGACATCGAAGCGGACCTGGGCGGACATATTGCTGCGGATGCGACCATCGGCGTTGACTACGTCGACCAGGATGGGAAAGGTGCGAGAGGCAGCCCGACCTTCGGCCAGAATGGCGGTGATGCGGCCAGTCCGGGGGGCGGAGCCGAGAGCGTCGATGACGACGTCGGCCTTATCCCCTTCCTGCAGCTGATCGACGTGTCGTTCGGGGAGGTCGACGTGGACGCGGACGGTGTCGGTGGCGATGACCCGAGCGACGCCGTCGCCGCGCCGCACCCACTCGCCGATCTCCGAAGCGGTTTCGACCACATGGCCGGTGAAGGGGGCGCGGATGGTGAGATCTTCGACCTGGTTTTCAAGAGACTGGAGTTTGGCTCGAGCGCGGGCGAACTGGTATTCGTCCTCGTGAAGGATTTGCTCCGAGACGGCGTTTTGGCGCAGGAGTTCGGCGCTGCGCGCCTGGTTGAACCGGTGCAGCCGGACGTCGGCCACCGCTTCGAGGAGGCTGGCGCTCAGGGCGTCGTTTTCCAGGCGGAAGAGAGGCTCTCCGGCTTCGACCGCCTGGCCGATATCGCGGAAACGGACGACCACCCGGCCTTCTGTTTCGCTGGCCACCAGGCTGCTGCGTCGCGGCTGGACAGTGCCGACGAGAGAAATCTCCTGCTCCAGCGGCTGCTGGAGGACGTCGGCGACGATTACTGCGGTGGGCGGGGGATCCTGGGCGGAAGCGGATTCCAAGGGAGCGAGCAGAAGGAGAGCGAAAAGGGTGAGGCGGACGAGAAGGGATGAACTCATAGTTTACCGCGTTCCGGCAGAGGGTGAGGCGGGCAGGATAAAAACGGCTCAGAGAATCTATCTATTGAGCAGGTGCGGTCAATCCCGGAGGAGGAGGAGGGGGATCGGATCGGGTAGTGGGAGCGGAAGGCAAGATGCGGGGAAGATACCGGTCTCGGGCGGCGAAGAACCAGAGCGCCAGCAGCAGCGCCGGGCTGCCCCAGATGCTCCACAGGCCGATCAGGCGATCGAGAGCAGGGGGATTATCAACTGAGAATTCAGCTCCCGCAGGAAGTAATTGGCGGAGGTGATCCGCAGGGAGGTTTGCCAGATAGTCGCGGATGGTGAGGAGGGCGCCGGCGTAGAGGATCAGGCCATTGAGCAGGCTGAAGAGGGTTATCGCGCCAGCCAGCCAACCGAGTCGCCAGCGGATCCCGTAGCCGGGGGTGGCGACGAACAGGGCAATGGCGACCGCAATGGTCAGCGAGGGAATGTCGTGACCGGTGAACAGGAAGCGGTGCAGAGAGCCGTTCGGCTGCCGGCAGGCGAGGAGCAGATGATTTTCGTGCAACTGGAAGGCGAAGGGGAGGTGTTCCCAGGCCAGCAGGTGGTTGGCCAGCGGGATATGGGTGGCCAGATAGATAGGCGACAGATAGTCCCAACAGACCAAGAGCAGGCCGGCGACAGCGGCAAAGCGGCCCAGCTGGGCGAAGGGGGCGATGGTCAACAGTCGTTCAGTCATGGCGCAGCGCTCCCTTGACCCATATAGACCAGATGAAGATCAAAAAGCCGAGGTTGAGAAGGACCATCAGGTAGAGATGGAAGAAGTGGATCCACGTCGGCTGGAAGTGGGCGACCAGGCCCAGGATCACCAGGCGCAGGGCGCTGTAGGCGAAAAAGGCGGGGAGTCCCAGCAGCAGGCCGCGCAATTTTTGCTTTATCGGGGCCGGATAGGCGAACAGGGCGGCCGCAAAGATGAGCAGTGCGAAGATGCCGGTGCATTCGTGGATGACTCGGAAGGTGGTAGTTTCGAAGACCATCAGACAAAAGCCGAGGGGCAGAGGGTCGGCATCCAGGCGGGTGCCGATGCCGATCAGATCGAGCAGGGAGGTGGCCATCCAGGAGACCGGATACAGATAGGCCCTGTCGAAGAACGGTTGCCATTGGGAAAAGATCAGGGCGAGAGAGGCGATTCCCGCGACGAAGAGCAGCAGGAAGCGTCCGCGGCGTCCGATGATGTCGATTGTCGGTTTCATCCTTTCGATCCTCGCATATTTCAGGAGCGCAGTCGGTACAGCCCGTAGCCAGCGACGAACAGGGCGAAGAGCCACTCGCCGCCGAAGGGGACGTCGATGGGGTAGGCGTCACTGCCATAGGTGTCGCCCGAGAAGCCGCCTCCACCTCCACCTCCTGAACCGGCCTGGCTGTTTTTCAGGAGAACGACGCCACCGTCGCCCACGACGATCATCGGGTTGATGATGTCGACGCCGACCAGATTGGTGCCGACGCCGCTGGTCTGGGCGTCCCAGTTGACCCCGCCGTCGGTGCTTTCGAGAATGGTGCCGCCGTCGCCCACGGCGGCCATGATGGAACTGCTGGAGGCGAGGGCGTTGATGTTGCTGGCTGCTCCCCCGTTGACGGTGGCCGTGTTCCAGGTGACCCCCTTGTCCTGGCTGTAGACGAGGTTGAAGCCGCCGCTTTGCGTACCCGCCGCCACGACATTGTTGCCGTTGAAGGTGATGTAGTTGAGATTGGCCGCACTGGGATCCGGGGCTACTTTGGTCCAGGTGGCCCCGGCGTCGCTGCTGTAGGTGGCGACACCGGCTTTGCCCACAGCGACTACATCCAGGGGAGTGACAAAGGAGACGGCGTACAGGTCGTTGCCGCCGGCCAGGTTGATCTGGGTCCAGTTGAGTCCTTTGTCGATAGTGCGGAGGAAGGTGAAATTGGCTCCGCTTTTGATGCCCACCGCCACGCCGATGTCGCCGCTGAAGGCGACGGCATTGAGGTCTTTTCCTCCGGAGGTAGGCACATTGGGATTGCCGAGCTGGGTCCAGTTGTCGCCGCTGTCGGTGCTGCGGAAGACGGTGAAGGCAGTGCCGTCCTTTTTGCCCACGGCGACCACGATGGAGTTGTCGATGAAGGTGGCGACTGCCCGGTTGAGATCGGGACCGGCGGCGGGGTTCTCTTCGGTCCAGTTGACGCCGACGTCGAGGCTGCGCACGACTCGGCCGTTTTTGCCCACGGCGACGATTGTGCTACCGTTGAAGGAAAGGGAGAGGAGGTCGTCGCCCGCTCCGATGCCGGCCCCGTCGTTCCAGTTCATCCCTCCATCGGTGCTGTAGATGACGGTCCCTCCCTGGCCCACGGCGACGAGTTGGGTCGTCGAGAGGAAGGCGACGTCGTTGAGATTGCTGCCGTTGCCGTTGATCTGCTGTGCCCAGTCGGCCTGGGCGCAGACCTGGGCGGGGCCCAGGAGGAAGGCAAAAAGCAGAGGGAAATATGCGAATCTGGCGGAAAACATAACCGTTAGTTTATGACGGGGCAGTTAATTAGTTAGCCAATGTATGAAGCAAACGTTGTGCCCGGAAATTCGTTTTCTCATCCTGCTGGAAAAAGCGAACTCGGGACGGCAGGAAATTCCTCAGAAGCGGATCAGAGGGGTCTGAAAGTAGATAAAACGGAGAAGAAAAGGCTAGGTAGATTCGGAGTCATTGCCAGAGAAACGGAAAAAAATGCTACCTCTCTCAACCGCTTTGTCCCGTAATTGGTATCTTCCTACTTCTATCTATTTCTATCTATCGGCATTTTCAGGGATTTTTTGCAGGGGTAAATGTGAGTATTCTTAATGCTAAGTAGTTGTTCGCTTTTTCCGGGAAAATGAAGATCTCCCAAGTGCCTTGTAGGAAGTCAAAATTTAATATTTAACAGGAGGGGAAATTATCTGTTTATAAATAAAAAAAGAGACGAGAATAATCCATTCTCGTCTCTTTTTTTATTGGGGGGCTTGTAGAGAGAAGTCAGTCCCAGACGACCACCTCGATGCGCCGATTGAGCTGCTTGTTCTCGGGCGTGTCGTTGGCGACGATCGGCTGGCGTTCGCCGTAGCCGCGCGCCTCGATCATGGCCGGGGTGATATCCTGAGCATAGGTGGTGAGCAGGTACTGGCGCACGACCTCGGCGCGGCTCTCCGAGAGGACCTGGTTGGCTTCGTCATCGCCGTCGGAGTCGGTGTGTCCCTCGATGATGATCTTGTTGGGGGAGAAGTTGATAACGAAGTTGGCGACCTTGTCGAATTCCTGTCCGGCTCCCTGTTTCAATGCGGCCTTGCCCGGGTCGAACAGCACGCCCGAGTCGATGATGAGCCGGGGGACGACGATATCCCCTTTCATGGGAATCTTGTACTTGATGATCGGCAGTTTGATATTTTCATTGCCGATAAATTGGCCCACCGAAGAGCCGTTCTGCGACTCGGTAATGGTCATGGTGCCGATGAAGATGCGCAGGGGGCGGGGGATGCTGGGATGCAGCTTTTTTTCGCGGTATACGTTGAGAATTTCCCCCCGGTTCAGGTTGATCTCCTGCCCCTTGTTGATGTAGTAGAAGGCGTCTTCACTCGCCTGGCTGCCGATGTCGGGTCCGCGGATTACGGCGATGATGCGCGGGGGGTCGAATTTTCTTTTGGGCGTCACCGGCTGCTGGCCGAGGATGGGAGCTGCGAGAAATGAGAGGAGCAAAGAGCAGATGATCGAGAAGCGCATAGTCGAACTCCAGACTTGGCGGGAAGAGCGACAGCCGTGAGAAATGAATGTATCGATAGAACGCCTCGCTTCGACGTTGGATCCGGATGGCGAGCCGGCTCTCCTGAATTCAGGCATCAGCGAATGTTTATCTGGACGACGCTTTCCACCTTCTCGCCATCGGGAGAGCGGGCGGTGAAGATCACCTGGCCGCCGTCGGGTGCGTCGATGGCAGCGGCGATGAAGGCGGAGCGGTCGCGGATGCTGACTTCGATGCCCTCGGTAGCCGCGGCGGTCCAGAGCATCTCCTCCAGGGGGAAGTCGGCCTGGGAGACGTAGTCGTCCAGGTTCAGGGCCGTGCTGCGTCCCCTGCGGAGAGTAACGGCTTCCGGCAGATCGACCCGGAAGGAGGCGGTAGCGGAGGAGAGGACGGCGATTTGCACGGTCTTGCTGTCCTCGCCGCCGGTGGCCGTGCTGGCGATGAAGCTCAATTCTCCCCGTCCCGTCTGCAGGGCGCTGATGGTGGCCCGGTGAGAGAGGGAATCGATGACGATTTGGACGAGGTCGCTGGCAGTGGCGGTCCAGGTGACCTGGGTGGGGACACCCACCAGCAGAAAATCGTCCAGTTCCAGGGAGGTGCTGCCTCCCTCCGTGAGGTGCAGGTTGGGGATATCGCCGAGACGCACCAGGATGGTCGGCTCGCTGATGGCCGGCTGGCTGCGGACGAAGGCATCGGCAAAGCGGAAGAAGTCGTCGAAGTCCACCTCACCGCTCTCGTCCAGATCGAACGCCGGATCCCAGGCCGGTGCGGTCGGCGTGGCGCCGAAGACATCGGCAAATTGGAAGAAGTCATCGAAGTCGACATCCCCGTCGCCGTCGAAATCGGATGAATCGGGAGCGCTGATAGCGGTGTCGGCGACGCTCACCACGGCGATGGTGCTCTGCGTTGTGCCCTGGATGTGGCGGGCGGTGACCACCAGAGAATCGACACCGGGACTCACCCCACTCAGGCGCAGGACGCCTGCGGGCAGAATCGTCGCTTCGACGTGGAATCCGGCATCGACCTCCCAGGTCGGCGCCTCCACTTCGGGAGACAGGAGTTCGACAAAATCGCCCAGGAGGAGGGCATCGAAAGTCTGACCGACCTCCACGGCGAGGGGGGGCAGGGGACGCAGGCGGAACGGGGCTCCTTCTGCCCCGAGAATGGAGACTTGCAGAGAATCTACAGCGCTGAGCCCCTCGGCGTCGTTTACTGTAACGGCGATTGTGCGTCTTCCGAAGGTATTTGCAAGCGGTTCGATGGAAAGGGTGCCGGCAGCCGCGTCGAGTTGAATCGACAGGCCGCTATCTGCTTTGGCCGTCCAGGTCAGCTCTTCGAGGGGGCCGTCATCCTCGGTGTAAAGAGCCAGAGCCAGAGGGACGACGCTGCCCGGTTGCAGCTCCAGTTCCGGGAGGGGAAGGAGTGCGGGGGGCTGATTAGAGATGATGGCACGCAGCGTGCTCTGAGAGATGAGCCCCAGGGAGTCGCCGAGGGTGATGATCAGCGAGTCGGTGCGGGCGTGAAGCCGAGAGGGCATATAGGTCAGCACGCTGCCGGAGAAGGAGCCGCTGCCCTGGAAATTTCCGGACAGGTTCCAGGTCAGAGTCGAAGTGGAGTCATCCGGGTCTGAGGCGAAATCCTCCATATCCCAGACGAGGGTATCCCCTTTAGCCAGGGAGGTGTCCGGCAGGGAGGCCAGCAGGGGGGGCAGATTCACGCGAACGACTTCGATGCGGACGGTGTCGGTCGCCGTGGCTCCTGCCGTATCGGCAACGGTGAAGACTACCTGGCCGCTTCCGTACCAGCTGGAATCCGGTTGGATGATTGCCTCCTGGGAGGCGATGTCGACGGTGATGGAGATGTGGGTGTCATCGGTGGCGCTCCAGGTGAGGGCGGACAGGGGATCGTCGGGATCGCGAGTGAAATTCGAGAGGATGAGGGAGAGGGAGCGCCGCTGGAGAAGAACGGTGTCGGGGATGGCCATCTGCGGCGGGTCGTTGATGGGCACCACGGTGACCTGGAAGGTATCGAGGACGGTCAACCCCCTCGGGTCCCGGGCCTGCAGAGAAAAGTCGAAGCGGCCCGAAGAATCGGGCGGGGCCCAGATTTTCAGACTGTCGTCGGCCGTCCGCTCATGCGACAGAGCGGATGGCGAGAAATAGGTGAGATCGAGAGCGGAGAGGGAATCCTCCGGGTCCGAAACGAACTCCCGCAGAGAGAGTCTGAGGGTGTCGTCCTCGGCAAGAGAGAACCCCGTCGGAAAGGCGAGCTCGGGCGGATCTTCGCGAGGGCGCACCTGGATGGAGGCTGGATCGGAGGTGGAGGCACCGTGCGCATCGGTGACCGTGATGATGATGACATCGCTCCCGAACCAGTTCTTCTGCGGGGTCACGGTCATCTGGCCATCGACGACCGTCAAGTCGATGTGACTGCTGGTGTATGTCCAGGAAAAAACTGAATCGTCCGGGTCGGAGACCAGGTCTGCTACGGAGACGGTAAAGGACTCGTCCTCGTTGAGGATCAAGGAGGGCAGATCGAAAAGAGGGGGATCGTTGAAGATGTTGGCACGCAATGAATTGGAACGGACTAAGGGCAGATCTCCCTCGGCGCCTCCCGGCAGGTCGTCGGCGATCAATGTGAAGATTTCGTCATCCTCTACCGCGTCGTAGGCGAGGGCGGTGAAGGTAATAACTCCCGAGTCGGGAAGCACGCTGGCGTTCTGCAGACTGCCCGCTCCGTCCACGGTCAGCGAGACGGTATCGGCGAAGCTGGTATCGATATTGCCGTACGCGTCCAGGAGGAGGAGTTCCGGCTGCGTGGCCAGAGAGACGCCGCTGAACGAACCGCCCGGCTGGCGGGTGAACAGCAGCCGGGTGGCGACGATATCCATGGTCACCCGATCGGCATCGCTGGCGACCACCGCGCGGCCGATTTTACCCCGGCTGGTGGTCAAGCCCCCCTGGGGAAAGCCGACCTTGAAGGCGTGACCTTCCACGACGCTGGTATCCCAGACAGCGGTTGCCAGGTAGAAGTGTTCGCTCGAGTTGGGGGGGACATCCGGGAGGGTGAAATCGATCGTATTCAACGTGTCGAGGAGGATGGTGGTGAGGGTGCCGAGAAGCAGGTCTGAGCTGTCGAATTGGAAATTGTCGCTGCGGTAAACGTTCACGGCAGATAGGTCGCCGGTGGCAAGCCGGGTGGAATCGCTCAGGTCT
>Ga0233430_1000370_pt1 | contig 85341 bp, 80 predicted proteins | sample SI_118_April2016_2_FD_179883 | JGI IMG/M metagenome (GOLD analysis project Ga0233430, IMG submission 179883) | Seawater microbial communities from Saanich Inlet, British Columbia, Canada - SI_118_April2016_150_MG | ecosystem: Environmental > Aquatic > Marine > Inlet | place: Canada: British... | reverse complement strand
CGTTTCGATTCACCCATCGGGTGTGCCATGCCAACCACTCCATCAACTCCTCAACATATTGATTCTTATAGCATAATCTCCATCTCAGGGCATCGATTAACGAGTTCATCTGGGAAATGGGGGTTAACACCACCAAACGGCTTTATAACAGCCGCGCGGCCAGATTACAGCCTTGCAGCGAGCGCCTTCGGTAAAAGTAGGAACCACTGCCCGGCATTCTTCATGCGCCCGGCGATGGCGGCGGCGGCGGGACCATGGCCCCAGAAGATATCACCGCGCACCCCGCCCTTGATGGCACCGCCGGTATCCTGCGCCAGCACCAGGCGGTGCAGGGGCCGGTCGCCTTGTTCAGGATCAGCCGCCGGATGACTGGCCTGCAACCAGACGGGAATGCCCAGGGGGATCAGGCGGCGGTCCACGGCGATGGAGCGGCCCGGCGTCAGGGCCACGCCCAGGGCGCCGATCGGGCCGGTACCTTGCAGTTCGCGAAAGAAGATATAGGAAGCATTCAGGTCCATCACCTCTTCGCCTTGTAGCGGGTTGGCGCTCAACCAGGCGCGGATCGATTGCATGGAGACGTTTTCCTTGCTTAAAATGCCGCGTTTGATCAACTCCCGGCCAATGGCGTAATAGCGCCGGCCATTGCCCCCGGCATAGCCAAGGCGCATTTCCTCGCCGTCGCCAAGCTGGACCCGGCCCGAACCCTGGATCTGCAAAAAGAACGCATCCACTGGATCGTCCACATAGACAATTTCCAGGCCGCGCCCGGCCAAGGCACCGGCCACGATGCCCTGGCGTTCAGGATAGGGCGTCAGGCGCCGACCCTGGAGGCGGCCGACAATACGCTTGCCTTGCAGCTCTTCACTGAATTGGCCCAGATCGACATTGATCAAATCCTTCGGCAGGCCATACAAAGGCGTCGTATAGGGCGCTCCGCGCTCCCGGCTGCCCCGTAACGACGGTTCGTAATAACCCGTGAACAAGCCCGTGGCGCGGCCGGCAAAGGTGACCGCAACGGCCTGGAAATGCGCCTCGAAGAATTGCCGTGCCTGACCGGGCTTGTCCACGGCGACCGCCGCCCCGGCGCGGCAGGCGTTCGACCAATCATCGGCCAGGCCCGCGATACCGTCCCGTCCACTTAAGGCGCGCTGGCCCGGCCATTTGCCGAAGGTCTCGCAGCTGCGCAGAAAGGCACCCATGGCAGCGCCATGATTGTCCCGCCGCCAGCCATCCAGGTCGCTGAACGGCACGGGTTTATAAAGTATTTGATCTTCTGGTGCGAATGGCGCCGGCAGGGTCAACCACCACAGCAAGAGCCCCACGGCAACGAGCAGCGGCCCGGCTAGTGCAACGGCGAGACGCCCCAAAGAAACAGGCGGCTTGGCCATCTGCTAAATTAGTTTTCGCCGTGGGTTTCGATCAGCTGCCAATTGGGATCGCGGTTGCGGGTATCCCGTGCGAAGGTCCAGATATCCGTGACCTCGCGGGTGCCGGTCGGTTGATCGGGCAGCATTTCACCGTCTTCATCGCGGACGGCTGAAACCATTTCCGAGACAAATTTAATGGTGATCTCGGCCACTTTGTCTTTCAATTCCGCATCAACGATTTCCGCTGCGTTGATGGCAACAACCATGGTTTCCAGGGTTTCGCCCTTGTCTTCGCGGTCATCAATGGCGCCGACGAAGTTTTCATAGACCTGATCGTTCAACAATGGCCGCAAGGCATCCCGGTCGCCCTTGGCAAAGGCATCGACGATCATTTCGTAGGCGCCGCGCGCGCCGTCGGTAAAGACGGCGGGTTCGAAACGGTGGTCGGCCAGTTTAATTTTTGTCAGGCCGGCACCTACCGGAGAATCGTCGGCCCACAGGGCGGCCTCTTCTTCCGGCTTGGTATTGTTGCTTTCCGGGGCGGGCTCAAGCCGGCCGCGGTCAGGCAGGGCGACAACGTTGTCATCGCTGCCAGTCTGGTTCGCCGCATGCGGCTCATCACCTTGGCTGGCGTCTTGTTTTCTCTGTTGCTCCTGCTGCCGCTCTTGGGGCGTCTGCTCATTGCCGGTGCGCCGGCCCAGCACGCCGCGCAGGCGAAAGAATATGAAGCCCGCCACCATGGCCAGGAAAATGATATCGAGAAAATGACCCTCGCCCATGAAATTCGTACGTCCTGTCGGGTCGTTGTTCCTGTTCGGATATTCTATCCACTCAGACCAACCACGGCCCACCGCGAAGGTGCGATAGATGCCCCGGATGATCTTTTCCGTTAGGTCGCGGCCCGCTACCAGCAACCAAACAGCACGCCCTTTTGGCGTTGTATGACACCTTAGGGCGCGGACCAAGCAGTGTCCAGCGAACTTGCCCCCGATAAGTCCGGACAAAGGACTATGGCGCTGCCTGCTATACAGTATTAAATAGGCTGCACCGAGGCAGGGAGCAAGTGTCTTAGAGATGGGTTTTGTGATTCTTTTGGCGTTCATCGCCATTCCGCTGCTTGAAATCGCCGTCTTCATTGAGGTCGGCGGCTTTATTGGCTTGTGGTGGACCCTGATCATCGTGGTCGGAACCGCCTTTGCGGGCACCTATATGCTGCGCCGCCAGGGCCTGGCGACCCTGCGGCGGGCGCAGGACAATATGGCGGAAGGGCGGATGCCCCTGCGCGAAGTGTTTGATGGATTGTGCCTGTTGATCGCCGGCGCGCTGTTATTGACGCCGGGCTTTGTCACGGATCTGGCCGGCGCCCTGTTACTGATGCCGCCGATCCGATTGCTGTTGGGCCGACTGGTGGCCCGGCACATCGTCGCCAGCGGACAATTCCAGGCCCAGAACTTCCATGCCGGCGCCCAACAAACACGGTATGGCGAACCACGGCATGGGCATCCAAGGCAGCCGCCCGGCGGACCGGACGATCCAGGCCGGCCCAGCCAGCCAGGCGAGGACGACATCATCGACGTCGATTTCCAGGAAATCAGCCCCGAGAGCACCCCTGGGGGCCCCGCCCCTATTGAGTATGACGGCGACGAAAAGACCTAGAGTGCATTCGAAGAAAATGCACTCAGACTCTTAAGAATCGAGCAATTGAACCAATTACTTAAGTCGCGAGAGCGACGCCGATTAATTGAAAATTGCTCTAGATTAGCCGCGCGCCCTTGCTGCCCGCATATAGACGTGATAGCCAAGCCGACAGCGAACTTCTTAGTGGATTTCGCGAACGATTACAGTGTGAGACAGACCCGATGACCGACACCAATGACCCTGCCGGCGGCGCGCCCGAAGGCCCACGGCAAATCGTCACCCCGGATGATGCGCCCCATATTCAGGTCCATGCCCAATACGTCAAGGATCTGTCGTTCGAGAATCCAGAGGCACCGCACAGTCTGGCCAATCAGGGCACAGCGCCAAATATCGAGGTTTCGGTCGATGTCGGGGCCCGCGGCCTGGCCCCAAGCCAGTTCGAGGTGGAGCTGCGCATTACCGCCCATGCCAGCCAGGCAGAGAAAAAGGCCTTTGTGGTGGAGGTCCTCTATGCCGGTGTTTTCACCATGCACAACGTGCCTGATCAACAGTTGAAGGAAGCCTGCCTGATCGAAGGCCCGCGGCTGTTGTTTCCCTTTGCCCGGCGTATCGTGGCCGATGCCACCCGCGACGGCGGCTTCCCGCCCCTGTTGTTGGAGCCCATTGATTTCGTCGCGCTGTATATGCAATCAGCCGCCGACGGGGCCGGCGGCGAGGGCGGTAACAGCAACGGCAACGGCGGTACGGAATAACCTCGGCTATTTTTTCCAGATCGGGTCGTCGATCTTTTCGATAAAGGCCTGATGCGCCGCCGCTTCCTCGACCGTGGGGGCATGGCTGCGGGGCGGACGGGTTTGCCGCTCGGCATCCTGCGCGGCGGTTTTTGGGTCCTTGCTTTCAGCGGCCAGAACCAGACCCGGCTGGCGGCCGCCGATAAGCTCTAAATAGACCTCTGCTAATAGTTCCGCATCAAGCAGCGCGCCGTGTTTTGCCCGTACCGAGAGATCAATATCAAAGCGCCGGCACAAGGCGTTAAGACTAAGCTGGCCGGCGCCGATATTTTTCCCGCGCGCCAGGGCAATGGTGTCGAGCACCTTGTCTTTCGGCAGGTTGGGGCGGTCCACGGCGGCCAGTTCCGCATTCAGGAAACGCAGATCAAAATTGGCGTTGTGGGCAATCAGCGTGGCGCCATCGACAAAGGCCAGAAACTCTTCCACTACCACCGAAAACAGCGGTTTATCAGCGAGAAAATCCTCGGACAAGCCGTGCACGTTGAAGGCTTCTTCGGGCATGTCCCGTTGTGGGTTTAGATACCATTGCCGGGTCTCGCCGGTGGGCATGTGGTTGATCAGCTCAACACAGCCGATTTCCACCACCCGGTGGCCGGCGTTCGGGTCCAGGCCCGTGGTTTCAGTGTCGAATACGATTTCGCGCATGCACGGGCCTCCGGCTGGGATGGTTGTTGGGGCGGCGGTGGGGCCGGCCCTTGGGCGGCCAGGCATGGCCGGGGCGGGCGGCGATCGCCGCGATCAATTTTGCCACATGGCGCAGGGTGTAACGGCGGCCCAGACCCGTGGGTAGGATAAAATCGGCCCGTTGGCGCTTGACCGCGTCGGGAACCTGCTGGCGGCGGATGTTCTCGAATTTTTCAGCCGTCATATTCGGCCGCGCCAGGACCCGCTGGCGCTGTAGATAATAGGGCGCCGAGGCCACGGCGGTGGCATCACAGCGTTCTTCGCCCCGGCCTTCAAACAACAACGGAATATCCAGCACCACCAAGGGCAGACGCCGGGCCTGGGCATCGGCCAGAAAGGCCCGCTGCATCTGGCCCACCATGGGATGCAGGATGGCTTCCAGCTTGCGCAATTCGTCGCGCTTGCCGAACACCTTGGCGCCCAGGGCCGGGCGGTCGACCGCGCCGTCCCTGATCACGCCTGGAAAGGTATCTTCAACCCGGCGCACCGCCCGGCCGCCCTTTTTCAACAGCTCGTGCACGGCGGCGTCGGCATCGAACACGGGCACGCCGAGGCGGCGGAACATCTTTGATGTTTCCGATTTGCCCATACCGATGGAGCCGGTCAAACCCAGAATGAACAAAACGATACTCCCTACAGATCCGCCAGAACATGATCGCGCAAGGCCTGCCCCACCTCTGGTTGCCGCCCGAACCAAGCGGCAAAACCGGGCCGCGCCTGATGCAACAACATGCCCAAGCCGTCGACGGCCGGGTTGCCCCGCGCCTGGGCCCCTGCCAGAAGAGGCGTCAATAAAGGTGTGTAGACCGCATCCATGACCACCGCACCAGAGGCCAGGTCATCAAGGGCCAGATCCAACGGCGGTTGCCCCTGCATGCCCTGGGTGGTGCTGTTGACCAATACATTGGCATCAGCCAACTGGGCCGCGCGGCTGTCCCAGGAACCAACCGTGATCTTGCCAGCAAACGATTCCGCCAAGGCCTGCGCCAATGTCTGGGCCCTGGCCTCGGTGCGGTTGAGCACGATCAGTTCCGGTGCGCCCGCATCCAACAGCGCCACGGCTATTGCCTTGGCGGCACCCCCGGCACCGATCAGAACCGCCGGGCCTTTCGTTACATCCAGGTCCGGTGCGCCTTCATGGAGGGCCTGAATAAAACCGAAGGCATCGGTGTTGGAGCCGTCCAGGCTGCCGTCTTCGGCGACAACGATGGTATTGACCGCACCAATGCGCTGGGCCGCCGGGTCAACCCGGTCAACCGTGCGCAGGGCAGCTTCCTTGTGGGGCATGGTGACATTGCAGCCGGCAAAGCCAAGTTTCGGCAGGGTGCGAACCGCCTGCTCGAAATCGTCAGGCGCGATGGCCAGGGGCAGATAGGCGCCATCAATGCCATATTCCTGGAGCCAGAAATTATGCAGCCGGGGAGAGCGGGAATGGGAAATCGGCCAGCCGGCAACACCGGCCAACCGGGCGTTACCGCTGATCATTGCCATGCGCTTTCCCAGGTACTTTCGGTTTGCGTGCGCAGAAACGCCAGCAGAGGCAATAGGGGCAAGCCAAGAATAGTGAAATAATCACCTTCGATACGTTCAAACAATTGCACCCCCAGCCCTTCGATCTGATAACAGCCCACCGACCATAACACCTCCGCGCCTGCGCGGTCTAAATATCCGGCGATAGAATCATCGGAAAGGGGCCGCATCCACAGCCTGGCGGTTCCGGTATGCTGCCACAGCAGCCGCTCGCCCTGCATGACACAGACCGCGGCATGTAGTTCGTGGCAGCGGCCGGCCAGACTTTTCAAAGCCACCGCCGCCGCCGCCAGATCAGCGGCCTTGTCGAATAGATCACCTTCACACGACAGCACCTGATCCGCACCTATGACCAGGGCATCGGGCCGGATTTGAGCAATTGAACCGGCCTTGGCGCGGGCCAGCGCTGCCGCCAACTGGGGGGCCGGCGCATTTTGCCGTTGCAATTCCCTTTTCAGGCTCTTTTCGTCCAATTCCGACGGCAGCAGGGTGAAATCAAGGCCTGCCTGGCGCAACATGGACTGGCGGGCGGCGCTGTTGGAGGCAAGAATTAGCGGCATTGCTGCTTCTAGAGAGGTCATTCGATAATCACTATTGTTTCCGATAGTTTTATGATAATATTAATTTTAAACATGATAAACAGACGCTAACTCATTCATATTCAAGGTGTTTAGGTTTCTAAATCTTGTCCGATAAAAGCAACATCATTCCCCTGCCCAGTTTGGGGCCCAGCCCGGAGCAAAAGGACCGTTTTCTGGCGAACCGGGCCAGTTTGACGAAACAATTGCTGCGTTACAGCTTGATTGACAGTTTCTACCGCTTTATATCCGATGGGAAGCCTTATCCATTCATCACCCCGGATCAATTGCTGCCTGGTCTCAGCCAGGCGCGTGTGGAACATCGCCATCAAAGCACGGTGTTAATGTTTTTGATTGATGATGCACTGCCACGGCCCTTGAACAAGCATTTTCGGTTGCGCGCATCGAACCGGGTGAGTTGGCGCAATATTCAGCGCCTGGCCCCGGATCTTGATCTATCGGATTTCAAAGCGGCCCATTGCCGTCTGGATGACCCCGGGTTCGCGGATTTGCTACCGCGTCTGTTGGCCCTGGACTATGCCCTGCTGGCACAGCAGAGTGACGATGACGACGGCATGGTGCTCAGCCATATGCATGTTAAGGTAGAGCGCCTAACCGATACAGCCATTAAAGAGCTGGGCAAACAACTAGGCTATATCGAACGGCGCTTGTTCGAACGTGGTGAAGACTATGTGGAAGCGCTGGAAGGTAAGTTTTTCGAATATTTCGGCTTTTCCACCAATGCCGCCGGACGGAAAAGCGCGGCCGCCATGGCGGCACAGTTATTATCCGATCACGAAATGCGGTTTACGGTTTTCGTTGCGGGCCAGGAAGATTGCCGCCTGACGGTTCTGGACCATGGCCCCACGATTGATCAATATTTGCTGATCCGTCCCTCGGGTCCGGCGTTGGATCGGTTTCGCCAGGCGGCGGCCACGGCGGGTGTTGACGATCTGAGCCGGTATGCCCTGAGCAGCTTGGATGATGCGCCGGCAATGGATGGTTGCGAAGAGAGTGATGCTGGCCTTGTACTGCTCTATCGCCTGCGTTTGCAGCGCACGGCGGCAGCACAGGCGGCCGGGCACGGGAAACGGGGGCATCGGGACCGCGATTTGCTGAAGCCGTGGCTGCGGATCGAGGCGGCGGCGGTGTTGCCGCGGCCTGATCAAGATGGCCCGGAAATTCCATTTCAATGGGCCGAGTCCGAAAAAACTTAATCGGCCTATGCTTCGGCCCGGTCTTCCAAATATTGCGTGTGCAGCGCAATGATCGCGGCGGCGGTTTCCTCGATTGAGCGGCGGGTCACGTCTATGCGGGGCCAGCCCTTGGCATTGAACAGTCGCCGGGCATTGATCACCTCCTCGTTCACCGCCTGCATATCCACGTAATCTGTATCGGTATCCTGATGCAGATATTTCAAGCGGCTGCGGCGAATTTCCACCAGACGTTCCGGCGCCGCCGTCAATCCGACGATCAAGACATTGTCCAGCGCCGTCAATTCCTCCGGCAGGGCTATGCCCGGCACCAGCGGAATGTTGGCGGCTTTCAATCCACGATTGGCCAGATACATGCAGGTTGGCGTTTTCGAGGTGCGGGAAATCCCCACTAAGACCATATCGGCGCGTTTAAAACCATCAACACGCTGGCCATCATCATGGCTTAGACTGAAATGAATGGCGTCGATCCGTTCGAAATAATCCGCATCCATAACATGCTGTCGTCCGGGCAATTCACGGCTTTCAACGCCGAGAAAATTCTCCAGGGCGCCGATAATAGGATTCATTACCGGCACACAGGGCACTTGTAGGCGCCGGCACTCCTCGCGCAGCATCTCTTGTAGATGATGATCCACCAAGGTGAACATCACCAGACCGGGATTTTTTTCAATCGCCGCGATCACTGGCGCCATATAGACTTCCGAACGGACCATGGGCCACATATGACGGTCCGGCTCCACCCCCTCGAACTGGGCCAGGGCCGCCGTGGCCAGGGATAACAAGGTATCGCCGGTGGCATCGGATACCAGATGTAAATGAAACTTTGCCATCGCGGTTGCAGAATCCCCGATCATGAAAACTGTTAGTCATGGGGATAAGCCGCCTATTACGCCCTGACAAGGAATTTTGCACACCTTGGCATGTTTTCCATACGAATGCTTTTGCGCCTCTTAGCCGCATACCGGGTTCGAATCGAAATGCCGTTAATAAATTCTTAGGATAATTTCTATCCCGGTTATCCCCATGTCTAGTGGATCATAAGAGCGTGATTTTTCAGCCCTTATCCCCAAAAATCGTCGTTATATATGGTTTGGGGGCGGTTAGGGGGAGGAATCGGGGGACAACCATTAATCCCCAACTCCCACAGGGATTCATCAACTACCACTATCTATCTTTAAAAAATATAGTATGTAAAAAAGACGGAAATCAGATCGAACCTCGGATTACAGGGCGCCCAAAATGCAAACCAAAGACAAATTGCTCATTCGTGCCCTGCAAGGCGAGACCCTGACGCGGCCACCGTTTTGGCTGATGCGTCAAGCGGGCCGCTATTTGCCTGAATATCGCGCCACGCGGGAACATGCGGGTAGTTTTCTGGATCTTTGTTATAACCCGGATCTAGCCACCGAAGTCACCTTGCAGCCGATCCGCCGTTTCGGCATGGATGCGGCGATTTTGTTTGCTGATATTCTGTTGATCCCAGATGGCCTGGGCCAGGCGCTGGATTACCGCGAAGGCGAAGGGCCAATTCTGGAACCGATCCGCAATGTGGCCGAACTATCAGCGTTGAGCCTGGATAATCTGCATACAAAGGTGGCGCCGGTCTATGAAACCGTTGGCCGTTTGGCCGAGGAATTGCCTGACAATGTCGCCCTGATTGGCTTTGCCGGCGCGCCTTGGACGGTGGCGACCTATATGGTCGAGGGCCGGGGCAGCCGCGACCATGCCATTGTCAAGCAATGGGCCTACGGCGATCCGGACGGTTTCGGCCAATTGATCGACTTGCTGGTCACGGCAACGGTGGAATATCTTGGCAAACAGGTCGAGGCCGGCGCAGAAGCGGTACAATTGTTCGATACCTGGGCCGGGGCCTTGTCCGAGACCGCTTTTCAACGCTGGTGTATCGAACCTGTACAGCAGATCATTACGCAATTGCGGCGGAACTATCCCGATCTTCCGATCATTGGTTTTCCCCGTGGTGTTGGCGCCGGCTATAAGACCTTCGCCAAAACCGCGGGCGTCAACGGCGTTAGTCTGGATTGGACGGTACCGCTGGATTGGACGGTGGCTGAGCTGCAGGGCGATGTAACGGTGCAGGGAAACCTGGATCCGCGACTGTTGGTCATTGGCGGCGCTGCCATGGAAGCTGAAATTCAGCGAATTTTGGAGACCTTGGGCAAGGGGCCATTTATTTTCAATCTGGGCCATGGCATCGTGCCTGAAACGCCACCCGAACATGTGGGGCGCCTGGCGGAAATTCTGCGCGGCTGAATTCAGCGAAATACAGCTGAGTATTTGGGGAAAAGCAAGGCCATGGCACGCACCGCTGTTATTCTGTTCAATCTGGGTGGCCCGGATAACCTAGATGCGGTGAAGCCGTTTTTGCGCAACCTGTTCAGCGACCCGGCGATTATTGCCTCGCCGGCGCCCATTCGGTGGTTTCTCTCACGGCTGATTTCAATGCGCCGCGCCAAGCATGCCCGCGCGATTTATGAAAAAATCGGCGGTAGTTCACCGATCCGTCTGCAAACCGAAAAACAGGCCCGGGCCCTGGAAGTTGCTCTGGCGGATCTGGGCGAGGTCAAGGCCTTTCCCTGCATGCGCTATTGGCATCCATTCAGTGATCAGGTCGTCAGGGCGGTGTACGAGTTTGATCCGGAACATGTTGTGCTGTTACCGCTTTATCCGCAGTTTTCTACCACGACGTCAGGTTCTTCCATCGCTGATTGGCGCCGTGCGGCGCGGGAAGCGGGTCTGCAAGCAGCGGAACGGACGGTCTGTTGCTATGCCCAGGATGCGGGCTTTATCGCGGCCCAGGTGGCCTTGATCGCACCCATGCTGGAAGCAGCGAAAGAAAGCGGGGGCCCAGTACGGTTATTACTATCCGCCCATGGTCTGCCGAAAAAGGTTATTGCCCGCGGCGATCCGTATCAATGGCAGGTGGAGCAAACCTGCGCGGCGGTGGTCGCCGGCCTGGAAATGAAAGGTTTCACGGATCTGGACTGGGGCGTCTGTTATCAAAGCCGGGTCGGGCCCCTGGAATGGATCGGTCCGGCCACCGACGATGAAATCAGCCAGGCCGGCGCGGCGGGCAAGGCGGTGGTTCTGGCGCCGGTCGCCTTTGTCTCCGAGCATTCGGAAACCCTGGTCGAGCTGGATATTGATTATCGGCATTTGGCGAAAGACGCCGGAGTGACCCATTATGGCCGTGTTCCCACCGTGGGCACCCAGACCGAGTTCATCGATGGTCTGGCGGCAATCACCCGTAAAGCCTTGTCCTGGACCGATGGGGCCGGCCGGTGCGCGGACCGGGATGGCACACGCTGTTGTCCCGAAGAATTTATAGCCTGTGGATGTGAACGATGAGCGATTTTCTGAGTGAGTGGTATAGCTGGATCAAGGCCCTGCATCTTATTTCAGTCATGGCCTGGATGGCCGGCATGCTGTATCTGCCGCGCCTGTATGTCTATCACGCCGATGCGGAACCTGGATCTGAGTTGTCGGAAACCTTTAAGGTGATGGAACGACGTCTGCTGCGGGCGATAATCAATCCGGCGATGATGTTTGCCATGATTTTGGGCCTATGCCTGCTTTTTACCCCCGGTGTGATCGACTTTAGTGATTTTTGGATCTGGATTAAGCTGTTTTGCGCCTTTATCGGCCTGGGCAGCATGCATGCCTTCCTCTCGCGCTGGCGCAAGGCCTTTGCCGATGACCGAAACGTGCATCCATCGGGCTTTTATCGAAAAGTGAACGAAATACCGACGGTTTTCATGATTATCATCGTTATTATGGTGATTGTGCGGCCATTTTGAGGGAAAACGCGCCATGACAAATGACATTCTGAAGGGCAAGGTGGCCTTGGTAACGGGCGCGGCCCAGGGTATCGGCCTCGCCAGTGCCCAGGCGTTTGCATCCGAAGGTGCCGCGGTCGGTCTGTTGGATGTCAATCTGGTAGCGGTGCAGCGGGAAGCCGCAGCCATTCAGGCATCGGGCGGGCAGGCCATGGCCTGTCATTGCGATGTGCGCGATGAAGCCTCGGTGCAGGACGCGGTTGCCGCGGTGGCGTCCGCCCTTGGCGCGGTAAATATCGGTATGTGCAATGCCGCCACCCTGACCCCGACCGCGAGCATTGCCGAGATGCCCCTGGAAGATTGGAATCAGGCCCTGGCGGTTAATTTGACCGGCGTATTTCTAACCGCTAAGTATTTGATTCCACAGATGCTATCGGCGGGCGGCGGATCCATGATTATCACCGCATCGCAAATGGCGCGGGTCGCCACACCCCTGCGCGGGCCCTATTGCGCCACCAAGGGTGCGTTGTTGCAGTTGGCCAAGGTCATCGCGTTGGAACATGCGGAACAGAATATCCGCGCCAATACCCTGTCGCCGGGTGGCATCGCGACGGAGCGCATGGCACGACAGTATGGCGATTTGGCAACGGCGGAAAGGGATTGGGGCCCGGCGCACCCTATCGGCCGTCTGGGCCAGCCCGAGGAAATCGCCCGCGCGGCGGTCTATTTGGCCAGCGACGATTCCCGCTTCATGACCGGCTCGGACCTGCTGATCGATGGCGGCTACGCGGCCCGCTAAATATCGGCGAAACATAATTTGTGATCATTTGAGGCAATTTCTTGCTTTCGTGATCCGGCTGCCTATGTTAAATGGAGACTGTACCCAAGGGCTAACGGCGCCGTCCGGCGTTGCGTTTCGAGTTCCTCTCTCCGCAAGCCTGCTTTTCAAATCCCTCTTCATGCGCCGCTGCCAGGCTGGCGCAATTCAACGAATCCCACATTTTCCCCCGTTTTTTCCCATTTCATGAAACAATCGAATAAAAAATGAAACTACAAGAATTGAAATCCATGTCGGCCTTGGATCTTTTGGCTTATGCCGAGGAACTGGAGGTTGAGAATGCTTCGGCGCTGCGGCGGCAGGAGCAAATGTTCGCGATCCTGAAGCAGGCTGCCGATAATGAGGAAGAGATCACCGGTGTCGGTGTTCTGGAAATCATGCAGGATGGCTTTGGCTTTCTACGTGCGCCGGAGGCGAATTATCTGCCGGGCCCCGATGATATTTATGTCTCGCCCTCGCAGATCAGGCGGTTTTCCCTGCGTACCGGGGATACCGTGGAGGGCGAGATCCGCGCGCCCAAGGATGGCGAGCGCTATTTTGCCCTGCTAAAAGTCAACAGCATCAATTTCAACGATCCCGAAGACGCCAAACACAAGGTGCATTTCGATGATCTGACGCCGTTGTACCCGGAAGAACGCATCGTCATGGAACGGGATGATCCTTCGTTGGAGGACCAGACCGGGCGGGTGATCGAGCTGGTTTCGCCTATCGGCAAGGGACAACGGGCCTTGATCGTGGCCCAGCCGCGCACGGGTAAAACGGTTATCCTGCAATCCATCGCCCATTCCATCATGGCGAACCATCCCGAATGCTTCCTGATCGTGCTGTTGATCGACGAACGGCCGGAGGAAGTCACCGATATGAAACGCTCGGTCAAGGGCGAGGTCATCTCCTCTACTTTTGACGAACCGGCCTCGCGCCACGTCAAGGTGGCCGAAATGGTGATCGACAAGGCCAAGCGCCTGGTTGAGCATAAACGCGATGTGGTGATCCTATTGGATTCCATTACCCGGCTGGCGCGGGCCTACAACACGGTGGTGCCGTCGTCGGGCAAGGTTCTGACGGGTGGTGTTGATGCCAATGCCCTGCAACGGCCGAAACGTTTTTTCGGCGCGGCACGCAATATCGAAGAGGGCGGCTCGCTGACCATTATCTCCACCGCCCTGATCGATACCGGCAGCCGCATGGACGAAGTCATCTTCGAGGAGTTCAAGGGCACGGGCAACTCGGAAATCGTGCTGGACCGCAAATTGGCGGACAAACGCGTGTTCCCGGCCATCGACATCATCAAATCCGGCACCCGCAAGGAAGAATTGCTGGTCGACAAGGGCGCCCTGGCCAAAATGTGGGTGCTGCGCCGCATCCTCAACCCCATGGGCGCCATGGACAGCATGGAATTCCTGCTGGGCAAATTGAAATCCACCAAGGACAACAACGAGTTCTTTGACTCGATGAATACGTAACGTCCTCGTCATTCCCGCGAAAGCGGGAATCCATGCAAGATATGGACTCCCGTGTTCGCGGCAGTGACAAAGAATTTCGATTAAGGGTTTTGCTTAAAAGATAAAGGGCCGCGCTGTTACCGGCGCGGCCCTCTTTTTACTCGCAAAAAGTAATCTTAGGAGCATTTTGATTTGTAAAACGCCATTCCGGCTTCCTTGCCGATTGCTTCAAAATCGCCGCTGATTTCACCTTCCTGCGCCAACGCCGTAACGGCCTCTCTCGCTGCCTCCGCAATACTTGCGGCACCGCCCTGGCAAATCGACGATACATCGCCTTCCGCCATTTCCGCGACAACCATGTCGATCACGACGCCGGCTTTAGCTTCATTGCTGGTTGCCGTTAGACTGGCCGCGAATGCCATGAGGCAACCGGCAACCGCGACTGATTTAGTGGTGTATGAAAACTTCATGGTGAACTCCTAATAAGTGAAATATTGACGGACAACATCACAGCGGTGCCGTCGGTTATGTCCCGTCAATAATGCGGATGTCTTCGGCGAATACACCTCTCATCTGGGGGATGGGTATCAAATTCAGCGCGGGTCAAAGCCTCCCCCAAACGAGGGAAGGTTTGCGGTATTGGGGCAAGGGCGGTTGCGTCAGGGCAGGGTAGACTGCGACCGGGCCCAGAGCGGAGCGGACATAACTTTCTGCACCAATGTTGCTTGACGATCTGTTGCCGTTTTCTGAAAAGCAGCCTTAAGGTATTGTCGGGCGGTGTGAATAGTAATCCTGTTTGTCATAGCTGCGTCCTTGACGGTATCGCCGGCGACAAGGCGTTCAACTAGTTTCGCTTCCGACGGTGTCAGGCCATATAGACGTTGTAGCAACTCGGCCGGCGCTTCCTGGGGACGATCAGGATCAGTGATGAACACCACGGCCAAAGGCTCGTCCAGGATGCCGAGACCAAACCTTATATTGTTTCCCCATAGCGTCGAAACCATCACCGGATAAGGCTCGGCAGCTTCATCGCGGGTCGTCGATATGGCGCGGCCCGGAAGAATTTTGCCATTCGCGGCGCTGGATACCGCATCCTGGATAAGGCCGGTTAATTTCTTGGTTTCAGCTGAGTGGGATAGACTAAGAATGTTCCGGGCAAGCGACAAACCATCTTTTCGCTCGGCAATTTCCCGTGCGGCCCGGTTGGCGCTCCTGATCTTGCCCTCGCCATCGGTAATAACGATGCCAGTTGGCATGAAGTCCAATGCTTCAAGCGTCGAACGATGCCTGAAGTCGGTTAAGGCAAATCGCTTCTGCAGATTAATCGCTCGTCTCAGATGCGGAATTATTTCGCCGAGCAGGTCGCATTCCTCTTGGCTAAAAGCCTGGCTGTTCCGCCAGCGCATGGCCGCCAAACCGGTCATCGACCCTGTTTCTTCCGGTAATATAACCGTTAGGGAATATTCGATTACCGGAAATTTGTCCTTTTGGGCCTGTAGGTTCTGGTAGATGACGGACTGGTGCCAAGCTTCTTCACCGATCGAAAGACGGCACGACAGCGGTTTTCCGGGCAGCCGGTTACAGGCGATCAAACGGGGATCATTTTGAAACTCAGCCTGAAACTGACCGAGCATATCACTTGGCAGCTGGTGCCCCCCGGTCAGCCAGAAATTAAAGCGTTGTTCGTGTTGATCAAAATGCAGGATATTGGTGAAGGGAGCGTCAAAAATTTCACCGAAATCATGTAGAAAAACCGGCCATTTATCCATATCCGTCGCGGCATCGTATAAATGGCCTATTAGTTTAAGCAAAACGCTGTTCGAGACCACGGTTACTCACTCCAACGGCGAATCGGCTTGGAGGCGGGGTTTCCCCCGCCTCCTACTTGATACGATTTCGTGCAAAATTAGGGAATTAGGATGGTTGAGCCCGTGGTTTTGCGGCTTTCCAGATCCAAATGGGCCTGTTTTGCGTCTTTCAGGGCATAGGTCTGATTGATCTCAATCTTCACCTTACCGCTTTTCACCATGGTAAACAGGGCTTTCGAGCTGGCCTCAAGCTCCTTGCGGGTGGCGTTATAGGCAACCAGGCTGGGCCTGGTCAGAAACAGCGACCCCTTGGCGGCCAGGATGCCCGGCGCGAAACTTTCCACCGCGCCCGAGGCATTGCCGAAGGAAACCATGTAGCCACGCGGCTGCAGGCAATCGAGAGAGCCCTCCCAGGTCGACTTGCCAATAGAATCGTATACCACTGGCACGCCTTCTTTCTTGGTCAAGCGCATGACTTCCTTGGCGAAGTCCTTCTTGTTGTAATCGATGACCTCGGCATAGCCGTGGGCCTTGGCCAATTTCACCTTGGCCGGGCCGCCGGCGGTGCCGATGGCGCGGACGCCCAGGGCGTTCAACCATTGTCCGGCGATCAGGCCGACGCCGCCCGCGGCGGCATGGAACAGCACGGTTTGGCCTTTTTTCACCGGATAGGTGCGGCGGATAAGGTATTCCACGGTCATGCCCTTGAGCATCATGGCGGCGGCGGCTTCATCGGAAATGCCGCGCGGAATTCTGACCAGGGGATCGGCAGCCATGATCCGTGCCTCGGAGTAGGCACCGGGGCCACCGCCCGCATAGGCGACCCGGTCGCCAACCTTGACATGTTTAACACCGGCGCCGACCGCCTCGACCACGCCGGCGGCCTCGCCGCCCAGGCCCGATGGCATGGGCAGCGGGTACAGACCACTGCGCTGGTAGGTATCAATATAGTTCAGACCAATCGCGGTGTGGCGGACCAGGGCCTGGCCTTTTTTCGGCCTGCCCAGTTTTACCTCTTCCCATTTTAGCACCGATGGGCGACCTGTTTTATGAAATTGGATTGCTTTGACCATGGTCGTAGAGCCTTTCCCCAAGTGAATTGGTTACGAACGTTGCTTTGAATTTTGCGGTGTATTTATTGGCTGGCCGGACTTTAAACCGGGGAGGGTAAGTTTGTCACGCGGGAACATGGCAAGAAACTGCCAAAGCTATAGCAGGACCCCTTCCAGACGCAGTAAAGCGACCTTTGTTTCGACGCCGCCCTCGCCGGAATAGCCGCCCATGCCATTGGCGGCCAGGACGCGGTGGCAGGGAATGATAACGGGAATGGGATTGGCCCCGCAGGCCATGCCGACGGCCCGTGCTGCGCTGCCCAGTGCTTTGGCCATCTCTCCGTAAGTCATTGTTTTTCCATATGAAATGGCACGCATCAGAGTCCAGACCCGTTGTTGAAAATCGGTGCCGGCGGGCGACAGCGGCAGATCAAAGGTTTCCCCCTTGCCATCGAAGTAGGCTTCCAGCTGTGATTTTGCCCGCTCCAGCAGTTCGTCGGAGGTCTGGTCCCGGGCCCAGCCCCAATCGAGCGCAACCAGGACGCCGTCTTCGCTGCTAATGGTCAGATCACCGATCGGGGAATGCATGGACTTCTGCGGCATCGGTTAGGCCTTCGCGTCTGAAATTGGGTCTAAACTGGCGCGCAGCTCCGCTGGCTGTGTTTGGGGTAGGGAGCAAGTTTGGCCAAGGCAGACATAGGCCGTGGCCTGGCCGTCAAGTTGCGTCATATTTTGTGCCGGATGGCCATCGGGCAGGGCCTGGCCGGGCGCGAGCACCTGCAGCACCTTGTTGGGCAGGGGCAGTCCGTGGATTACGGCCAACAGGCCTTGCAATGCCTTGTCGTCCCGTTGACCGATAATGACAATCTGCAACGGGGCCAGCATGAAGGCGACATTGTTCAGGAAGGTGGTCATGGCCAGGGCATAGTTTGTCAGTTGCGCCGAAAATGACTGCACCAACGCTTCGGCTTGGGCGTAGTAACTTTGCTCACCGGTGATGAGCCATAGACGGGTCAGCACGCCGATCATGGTGCCATTGCCGGACGGTACTGCATTATCGTTACAGCTGCGCATGCGGGAAATCACATCATTGGCCTGGTCGGAGGAAAAATAATAGCCGCCATGCTCGTCGTCGGCGAAATGTGCTTCGACCTCGGCGGCCCAGTTTTTTGCCTGCACTAAATGACGGTCCTCGCCATGCAGTTCGTAAAGCAACAACGCGGCGCGGGCCATGTTGGCGTAGTCATCCAACAAGGCCAGGTGTTTTGCTTGGCCCTGACGATAGCCATGCACCAGGTTACCTTCGGGACACAGTTTGTCGGTGACGAAATCATAGGCGGCGATGGCGGCTTCGGTCCAGGCCGGGCGCTGGAAAACCGCGCCCGCGTTGGCCATTGCGGCGATCATCAGACCGTTCCAATCGGCCAGAACCTTGTCATCCCAGCCGGGCCGGACCCGTTGGCCGCGGTGTTGCAACAGCTGCGCGCGGCAATGGCGCAGTTGCGCTTCCGCTTCGTCGGAGCCAAGCGCGGGTTGGGCCGAACGGTTTAGAATAACCTTACCCTCCCAATTGCCCGTTGCCGTTACATCATAGGCGGCCTTGAAGCCGGCGGCGGCGTCACCCAGCACCGCGTCTATTTCGGCTTCGTTCCAGACATAGAAACGGCCTTCCTCGCCTTCGCTGTCCGCGTCCAGGGTCGCGGCGAAACCGCCGCCCGCCACCACCATTTCATCCAGGACCCAAGTTACGGTTTCCTCGATGCGCTGGGCATAAAGGTTGTTGCCGTTGCTTTGCCAGGCCAGGGTCAGGATATCGATCAGCAGGGCGTTGTCGTACAGCATTTTCTCGAAATGCGGCACCAGCCAGCGTTCGTCCGTGGAGTAGCGCGCGAAACCGCCGCCCAGATGGTCATAGATGCCGCCCTGGCACATGCCTGTCAGGGTCTTGTCCACCGCTGTTTTCAGGCCTTTATTGGGCTGAGCGTCATGGTCCTGTCCGGCATGGGCCAGTTTGTCAGGTGTTTGGCGTAAATCGGCGCGCAGCATCAATTCCATGGCGTAGGTTTGTGGAAACTTCGGCGCCTGACCGATGCCGCCATGAACGGCGTCGATTTGCTGGCTCATCAATTGCGCCGCCCGATCGAGGATTTTTTCGCTGATCTGGATCGGTGCCGCTTCCGTGTTTGCGGCGGCGAGTTCGTCGAGCGACTGCAGCACCGTGGCGGCGTTGTCGCGGACAGTGTCCATGTCCGTATGAAAGACCTCGGCGATGCGGCGTAGCAGATCGGGGAAGGCGGGCCGGCCAAACCGTGGTTCCGGCGGAAAATAGGTGCCGCCCCAGAACGGTTCTCCCTGGGGCGTTAGAAACATCGTCAGGGGCCAGCCGCCCTGTTGGCCCATCAAACCGAGGGCCGCCATATAAACGGCGTCGATGTCCGGGCGTTCCTCGCGGTCGACCTTGATGTTGATGAACAGCTCGTTCATCAGATGGGCGATGGCGGGATCTTCGAAACTTTCGTGCGCCATGACATGGCACCAATGGCAGGCGGCGTAGCCAACGGAGAGCAGAACCGGCTTGCCGCTTGCCTGGGCCTCGGCCAGGGCGGCATCGCCCCAGGGCCGCCAATGCACCGGATTGTCCTTGTGTTGCAGCAGATAGGGTGAGGTCTCGGCCGCAAGTTTATTCGTCATCGCCGTGTTCCCCCGAGTGCCGTGCTGCGTGCCATGCTTGGACGCCATCAACGGAGCCTGTATAGTCCCCTTGGAAATAGAGTTTGGCACGTCCGTGGCCAGGGCAAAAGCGGGATAATCGAAAAATGAAGATCAAAGTCGATATTGATTGCACCCCGGGCGAAGCCAGAGCCTTTCTGGGCCTGCCCGATGTCGCACCCATGCAGGAGGCGCTGTTGGCGGCAATGCAGGAGCGCATGCGGGAGGCGATGGCTGGCGCGGATCTTGAGAGCCTGATGAAGACTTGGATGCCCACTGGAATGCCCAGTGGAATGGCGGGCTGGGATACGATGCAGAAGGCGTTTTGGGCCAAGGCAGCGGGTCAGAGCGGCGACGATAAGGACTAGATGATAGGGGATCGAAATATGGATGCCATGGCGTGCATGTTGGGGCGGCAGTCGACACCGGCGGGGATGCTGGTGGAGCCCGCGCCCAGCGATGAAGAAGTATTAAAACTGCTGGAAACAGCCATGCGGGCGCCGGATCATGGCGCTTTGCAACCTTGGCGCTTTCTGACGATCCGGGGGCAACGGCGTCGGGATCTCGGCGATATTTTTGCCTCTGCCCTGGCGGTGCGGGAACCGGGCACGGTCCCGGATGAACTTGAAAAGGCCAGGGGAAAGGCCACACGGGCGCCTCTGGTGCTGGCGGTTTGGACCGAAATCGTCGAGGATCACCCAAAGGTGCCGGCCATAGAGCAGGTCGTGGCGACGGCGGCGGCGGTGCAGAACCTTTTAAATGCCCTGCATGCACGCGGCTATGATGCCATCCTGGTGACCGGCGCGCCCTGTTACGATGAAAATGTCAAGGCGCCTCTGGGTCTGGCACCCAAGGACGCGCTGGTCGGTTTCATCCATATTGGCACGGCGAAGACGGCCGGCCCGGTCAAGAAACGGCCCGATCCGGCGGAATTTCTGCAGACCTGGTGATGTTACCGACCGATACCAACATCGGCAGCAACGCCAATACCAACATGGACACGATCTACGCGCCGGCGACGGCTCCGGGCCGGGCTGGGATCGCGGTGATCAGAGTGTCCGGCGCCCAGGCCGGCGCGGCCCTGATGGCGGTTACCGGGCGCGCGGCCTTGCCGCCGCCACGCCAGGCGACGCTGTCCAACTTCGTCGATCCCGAATGCGGCGAGGCGTTGGACCGGGGCCTGGTGCTGTGGTTTCCGGGGCCGAACAGTTTTTCCGGCGAGGATGTGGCGGAGTTGCATGGCCACGGCGGCGGCGCGGTTGTTGCCGCGCTTTTGGCGGTTTTGAGCCGGTTGCCCGGCTGCCGTTTGGCGGAGGCGGGGGAGTTTACCCGACGGGCGTTCCAACATGGCAGAATGGATCTGACCCAGGCCGAAGGTCTGGCGGATTTGATCGCGGCGGAGACCGAGGCACAACGCCGTCAAGCCCAGCGCCAGATGGATGGTGCCTTGGGCCGCCTGTATGAGGGCTGGCGTGCGGATTTGATTGGCGCCCTGGCCCATTTGGAGGCGGAGATCGATTTCCCGGACGAGGATCTACCCGGCGGCATGTGGGCCCGGCAAAAGCCGCTGCTGGAGGCGCTGGAAAAGGAGATTTCAGCGCATTTAGACGATGGCCACCGGGGCGAGCGTTTGCGTGAAGGCTGTCATATGGTCATTCTCGGCGCGCCCAATGTGGGCAAATCCAGCCTGTTGAATGCCTTGGCCCGGCGCGAGGCGGCTATTGTCTCGTCCCAGGCGGGCACGACCCGCGATATTGTCGAGGTGCATTTGAACCTGGGCGGCTATCCGGTGGTCTTGGCGGACACGGCGGGTTTGCGCCAGAGCGGCGATGCGATCGAGGTCGAGGGGGTGCGCCGGGCCCAGGAACGGGGCGCCCAGGCGGATCTGAAAATTGTGCTCTATGATTGCGCCGAGACGCCGGTGCCGGGGGCGGAGGTTTTGGCCTTGCTGGGCGACGGCGGAATTCTGGTCGCCAACAAGACCGACCGCGCCGCCGCCGCGCCAACTCAAGGATTGCCCATTTCGATTAAAACCGGCGCCGGGCTGAACGATTTGTTGCGCCGGCTGGGAGCGGAGGCGGGGCAAAGGATGGGCGATGGTGGTTCATCCGGACTGACCCGGGCGCGCCACAGGCAAGGCCTGGAAGGTTGCCGGGATGCCTTGCTGCGCAGTCTTGACGGCGTGGATGAAGAGCTGGTGGCCGAAGACGTGCGCCTGGCAGCGCGTTATCTTGGCCGGATCACGGGCCGGGTCGATGTGGAAGATATTCTAGATGTTGTGTTCGGCGACTTTTGTATAGGCAAATAGAGTAGGTATTTTGCCGTGGCGATGTTTCACGTGAAACATCGGGAGAATATTTCCGGGAACTTTTGACGGGACATTTTGACTCTGCCCCCGGCTCTGCCTATTTTGCCCGCCATGAAGAACTACGATGTCATTGTGGTCGGCGGCGGCCATGCCGGTTGTGAGGCGGCGGCGGCCTCGGCGCGTATGGGCGCGCGGACCCTGCTGTTGACCCACCGCCTGGAAACCATCGGCGAGATGTCCTGCAACCCGGCCATCGGCGGTTTGGGCAAGGGCCATTTGGTGCGTGAGATTGATGCCCTTGATGGCCTGATGGGGCGTGTCGCGGACGCCGGCGGAATTCAGTTCCGCATGCTCAACCGCCGTAAGGGACCGGCGGTGCGGGGCCTTCGCGCCCAGGCCGACCGCGCCCTGTACCGGACCGCCATGCAGCAGACTTTGGCCGTGGTGGAAAACCTTTCAATACAGGCCGGCGCGGTCGACGATCTGATCCTACAGAATGGCCTGGTTGCCGGGGTGCGCTTGGAAGATGGCCGGGAATTTGCCGGCGGCCGGGTGGTGGTGACGACGGGGACATTTTTGCGCGGCCAAATTCATATTGGCGAGAAGACCTGGCCGGCGGGCCGCATGGGGGAGGCGCCGGCCCTGGGTCTGTCAAAGCGCCTTTATGGGCTGGGCCTCAATATAGACCGCTTGAAAACGGGAACGCCGCCGCGCCTGGACGGGCGCACGATTGATTGGGCGGCGTTGGAGCGCCAGCCCGGCGACCATCCGCCAGAGCCGTTCTCTACCCTGACGGAGCGTATCAGCAATCGCCAGATCGACTGTCATATAACCTGGACCAATCCGGCAGGGCATGAGCTGATCCGCGCCAACCTGGACCGGGCGCCGATTTACACCGGGCAGATTGAAGGTACCGGGCCGCGCTATTGCCCGTCCATCGAGGATAAGGTGGTGCGCTTCGCCGATCGGCAGCGGCATCAGATTTTCCTGGAGCCGGAGGGCCTGGACGACCATACGGTTTATCCCAACGGTATCTCCACCTCCCTGCCGGAAGATATTCAAGCCGCTCTGTTGAAAGAGATTCCTGGCCTGGAAAATGTGGCGATGATGCAGCCGGGTTATGCCATCGAGTACGATTTCGTTGATCCCAGGGAATTGTGGCCCAGCCTGGAAACCCGGCGCTTGCCGGGTTTATATCTGGCCGGGCAAATCAATGGCACCACGGGCTATGAGGAAGCGGCGGCCCAAGGCTTGATGGCCGGGTTGAATGCGGCCCTGGCGGCGGGGGACGGTGCAGCGTTTGTCTTGGACCGGGCGCAAGGTTATATCGGCGTGATGATAGATGATCTGGTAACCCGGGGTACTCAAGAACCCTATCGAATGTTCACCTCCCGTGCGGAATACCGCTTGTTGCTGCGCTCCGACAATGCGGATCAACGGCTGACACCTTTGGGTGTCTCCTTGGGCTGTGTCGGCGCCGAACGCCAAGTAGTGTTTCAGGGCAAGGATGCGGCCCTAAGCCAGGCGCGGCATATGCTGGAAGCATGGCAGGTAACGCCCCACGAGGCCAGTGCCCATGGTATTGCCATCAAACAGGATGGCCGCCGACGCAGCGGAATGGAGCTGCTGGCGTTCAAGGATGTTGATTTTACCCGTTTGATTGCTATTTGGCCGGAACTGGGGTCGGTACCGGCAGCCATTGTGGCACAGTTGGAGATTGAAGCCCACTATGCGAGTTATTTGTCTCGGCAGCAGGCGGATATTGAAGCATATCGTCGGGACGAGTCGTTGGAATTGCCAAAAAATCTCGACTACGAGCAGATAAAGGGCTTTTCAAATGAGGTTCGGGAAAAATTGAAGCGCCACGGACCCGCCACTTTGGGTGCGGCGGCAAGAATTCCGGGTGTTACCCCTGCGGCGGTGACGATATTACTTGCCCATGTGCGGCGAAACAGGCGATCCGCTGTTGCCTAAGGACAATGAAACGCCCAGCGCTCTGACACCTGCCCAATTTCAGAAGGCTGCGGATGTTTCACGTGAAACACTGGACCGCCTTCAGGCCTATGAAGCCCTGTTGCGCAAATGGAATCCGCGCATCAACCTGGTAAGCCGGCGTAGCCTGGATGATCTTTGGCGTCGGCATATGCTCGATTCGATCCAATTACGCACGTTCTATCAGGATCAAGACAATAAAAATCTCTCAGACCCCTGGCTTGACCTAGGTAGCGGTGCGGGTTTCCCTGGATTGGTGCTGGCCATTGCCGGTGTCCAAAATATCCACCTGATAGAGAGCGATGGCCGCAAATGCGCATTCCTGCGTGAAGCCGCGCGGGTCACGGGCACGGAAGTGACTGTACACAATGAGAGAATCGAGACGTTGCCGCCCCAGGCCGCACGAACCATTTCCGCCCGCGCCCTGGGGCCGTTGCCGCGCCTGTTGTCGCTAGCCTATCCGCACTTGGTTGCCGGTGGGCAAATATTGCTATTAAAGGGACAAGATGTAGATGCTGAATTGACCGAAGCCACAAAATATTGGAAAATAAAGGTACGGCGCATCCCAAGTGTGACGGATGGGTCGGGGTCTATTTTGCAGCTGACGGAGATATCCCGTGTCTGATTTTTCCCAATCCAATACTCCCCAATCCCATACCCGACAATCGGAACAAGCGCATTCCGGCATTGCCAAGCCGCCGCGTGTCATGGCCATTTCCAATCAGAAGGGCGGCGTCGGCAAGACCACCACGGCGATTAATCTAGGTACCGGTCTGGCCGCGATTGGCCGGCGGGTTCTGGTCGTGGACCTGGATCCACAGGGCAATGCCAGCACCGGTCTGGGCATTGACCGGACCAACCGCGCCATTAGTTCCTATGATGTGCTGATGGGCGAGGCGACCGTGGCCGAGGCGGCGGTGGAGACCGGCATTCCCGGCTTGAGCATCATACCCTCGACCATTGATCTGACCGGCGCGGAATTGGAGTTGGTTGACATGCCGCGCCGGGCCTACCGCCTGCGCGAAGCCCTTGCCGCGACAGGCAATGAGCTGGATTATGTTTTGATTGATAGCCCGCCGTCCCTGGGATTGTTGACGGTCAACGCGCTGGTGGCGGCGAAATCCGTGGTGGTGCCGTTGCAGTGCGAGTTTTTCGCGCTGGAAGGCCTGTCCATGTTGATGAAAACCATTGAACGCATCCGCGCGGCTTTCAATGCCGAGCTGGAAATTCAAGGCGTTGTCTTGACCATGTATGATAAGCGCAATAATCTGTCGGATCAGGTCGCCCAGGATGTACGCGACTATCTGGGCGACAAAGTGTATCGAACCATAATTCCCCGCAACGTGCGGGTGTCGGAGGCGCCGTCCCATGGCAAACCGGCTTTGTTGTATGATCACAAATGCGCTGGTAGCCTGGCCTACATGCAATTGGCCAGCGAAATGTTACGGCGAGAGCGCTTAGCAGAGGCAGCATGAGCGAAGAAACCCCCCGCAAAGGTCTTGGCCGCGGCCTCTCGGCTCTGCTGGCCGAAGATCCCGACGATCAACCGGCCCTTGACCGCCTGCGCGTGGGCAAGACGGTGCCGATTGAGGCTCTGGTCCCCAATCGTTATCAGCCGCGGGACTATTTCGACCCAGAGGAACTACAGGCCCTGACGGACTCGATCCAGGAAAACGGTATTCTGATGCCGATCCTGGTGCGACGCCTGGACGAGGATAACAGCAGCTTTGAAATTGTCGCGGGCGAGCGCCGCTGGCGCGCGGCCCAAGCGGCGAAGTTGTATGAGGTCCCCGTTATCGTCAAGGAGCTGGACGATGGCCAGGCCTTGGAAGTGGCGTTGATCGAAAATGTGCAGCGTCAGGATCTAACCGCATTGGAAGAGGCGGAAGGCTACCGCCGCCTGATGGACGAATTCGCCAATACACAAGACGATCTGGCGCGTCGGGTGGGGAAAAGCCGCAGCCATGTGGCCAATATCATGCGTCTTCTCGGCCTGCCCGATGGGGTTAAGGCGATGTTGCAGGATGGCCGTCTGTCGGCAGGCCATGGCCGGGCGCTGTTGAGTGCCGAAGATCCCGAGGCATTGGCGCAAACCGTGGTGCGAAAAGACCTAAATGTGCGCCAGACCGAGGCTTTGGTCAAAAAACCGCTAAAAACAGCGGCAACAGGTGACGCCGCTGCCGCCACGCCGGCCCGGGATCCCAACACTCTGGCCATGGAACGGCAATTGTCGGAAAAACTGGGCCTGACGGTGAAGATCAATCACCATGGCGAACGCGGCGAAGTGCGTATCGCCTTTACCTCGCTCGATCAGTTCGACGAAATTCTCAACCGCCTGAACCAGCAACCCCACGACTGACAAAAGCGATCGCGAAGGTTGTCAGCGTCTTGCTGGCGGCCGCGCCGCGTTGGCGATACGGATCAGGGCCCGGCCGCAGACCGCATCCGCCGGCATGCCCGTGCTCTTACAATCCAATTCGGCCTGGGTCAGGATCGCCAGCGCCTGCGCCAGGCGGGCGGGCCGCCAATATTGCAGCTGCCGCTGGATAAGCTGTTGATGTTTAAAGAAGATTGGCGGTCGGTGGGATTTGATCAGCTGACCCAGATCGCCGCCGTTGCCAGCCTTTAGTGAAAGTAGGTGGAGGCGTTGCAGATGGCGGATCACCGCGCGCAGAATGGCAATGGGAGATTCGCCGGCGACACGGCATTTCATCAAGGCCTTGTCGAGCCCGGCCTGATCGCCGCTAGCGGTGGCCAGGGCCACATCGTCCCGGGCCAGCGGTGCGCCATCGCCCACGTTGGCCTCCGCCTCGGCCAAGGAGACCGAACCGCCGTTTTGACCCTTATACAAAGCCAGTTTTTCCAATTCCGAGCGGGTGGCCAAACGATCAGTGCCCAGGTTATCGCATAAATAGGCCATTGCCGAAGGCTCGATCTGCAGGCCATGGGCCCCCAGGGTATCCTGGATCAAGCCTTCAAGGGAACGGCCATCGTCTGGATAGCAGGGAATGGCCGCGCCCCGGGGATGGCCTTCGAACAATTTGCGCAGACTGTCACGCGGTGCCAGGGGGCCGGCCTCAACCACCAGTAAACTGCCATTTTTAGCAATCAAATCGTCGTCAAGCACTGCCTTAACCGCACCACTATGGGCATTTCCAGCGGAGCTAAGGCGCACTAGGCGCCGGCCGCCGGTTAAGCACAAGGCGCCCATTTCATCAAACAGGCGGGTGGGATCATCCTTTAACAGGTTGGGCATCAATTCGGCGACGCGAAAGGGGTCGGCGGGATCATCAACCACGGCGGCGGCGATGCGGCCCGCGCGCTCGCGCACCAGACCGTTGTCTTCACCAAACAATAACACCGCCACGATACCGCTGTCGGGCGCTTTGACGAAAGCGTCAATGCCGCGATTAGCGATCTTTACCATGGCATTACCTAGTTTCTTGGCGTTTCACTCGCGGCGGCGGGAGAAATAGACCGCGATGCGGCTTTCTATCCCCTCGGCCACGCTATAGGCGGCGCGCCTACGTGCGTCCTTAAGACTGACCAAGTTGGCATAATCGGAACGTACCACGTTATAGGCGGCGATGGCGCGGAAAGTGCCCTGCAACAATTCCGTTCCGTCACGGCTATCGGTCAATACAAAATGCGCGGAAAGCCGCAGATTATAGCGGGTTGCGCTATCATCCTGTTGAAAAGCCAGGCCCTCGCGGTTTTCACTCAAGGTCGTCGACAATCGAAATACAGGGCGCCTGGCCTCGCCATTTGGCTGCATCCGATCTCGCAAATGGTTGCTCACCAGCTGCCCCACGCGATCAGGGATCGGCGCCACCCTGACATAAGCCATGTCGCTTAGGGTATTGCCCGTTGCAGCAGCCCGGCCCTTATCTTTGTGGCCGTGCAGCGGCTGAAAACCACAGCCGGCAACAACTACAATGGTAAAACCACAAAGCAATCCAGCCCATAACCAACGTCCGAATTGTCGTCCCGGCCTTGGCATCTAGGCAACGATATTGACGATACGGTTGGGCACGACAATGACCCGGCGTACAGCCTTGTCACCGATCGCCGATTTAACTTTTTCCAGCGCCAAAGCGGCCTCGCGCACCGTATCTTCGGATTGATCCGGCTCGATATCTAGCGTTGCGCGCATTTTACCGTTCAATTGCACGGCTATGGTAATGCTCGCTTCGACCAAAAGGGCCGGATCGGCCTTGGGCCAGGGCGCGTCCGCCAACAACCCGTCCAGACCCAGCGCCTGCCAGGCTTCTTCCGCCAGATGCGGCATCATGGGACCGATCATCAGCACCAAGGTCTCGATGGCTTCGCGCTGCGCCCAGCGCTCGCCGGTGGTATCATCGCCGCCATTTGCCTTAAAAGCCGCAAGAGCATTGGCTAATTCATACAGCCGAGCTACCGAAACATTGAATTGAAATCTTTCAATGCCATCGGTCACCGCGCCCATGGCCTGATGGGTCAGGCGGCGCAAAGCAACGGCGTTATCACTTAGTTGCAGCGGTGCGGGGCTGCCCGCCGTCGGCAGGCTCGTTATGGACTCTTCGATAATGCGCCAAATTCTACCGGTAAAGCGCCAGGCGCCCTCGATGCCGCCGTCGGTCCACTCTAAATCCCGCTCCGGCGGGCTGTCGGAGAGCATGAACCAGCGCGCCGTGTCAGCGCCATAGCGCTCGATAATATCCTCGGGATCGATAACATTCTTGCGCGATTTTGACATTTTCTCCGAACGGCCCACCGTTACCGTCGAATGGTTGTCTAAACGCCGAATATCCCCACTATCAGTGCGTTCCACCTCGGTCGGCTCCAGCCAGATGCCGTCTTCGCCACGATAGGTTTCGTGACAGACCATGCCTTGGGTAAAAAGACCGGCAAACGGCTCGCTGACCCTCACATGGCCACATTTTTCCATGGCGCGGGTGAAAAAACGGGCATAAAGCAGGTGCAGAATGGCATGTTCGACGCCGCCGATATACTGATCCACCGGCATCCAGTAGTCCACCGCCGAGGCATCAAGGGGCGTTTCAGCCCGCGGCGAACAAAACCGGGCAAAATACCAGGACGAATCAACGAAAGTATCGAATGTATCCGTCTCCCGTTGCGCCGGCTTGCCACAAGCCGGGCAGGCAACGGCGCCCCAGGTCTCGTGCCGGTCAAGGGGATTGCCCGCCTGCTCAAAGGTGACATCTTCAGGCAGGGTAATCGGCAGATCCGCTTCTTCCACGGGAACCACGCCGCAGCTGTCGCAATGCACAACCGGAATGGGGCAACCCCAATAACGCTGCCGCGAGACCCCCCAATCCCGTAGACGGTACATAATCTCGCGGCTACCAAAACCGCCAGCCTCAGCCCGGCCGGCGATTTCTGACTTGGCATCGTCGATACTCAGACCGTCCAAAAACTCTGAATTGGCCAGTCGGCCCGGCCCCACATAGGCCTCGTTTCCGACAGAAAAACCGATAGAATCCGAGCCATCTGGTACCACGACGGGCAAAACCGACAGGTCATACTTGCGGGCAAAATCCAAATCCCGTTGATCATGTGCCGGGCAACCGAAAATTGCACCAGTGCCATATTCAATCAGCACGAAATTGGCTACATAAATTGGTAATTCCACATCCGGCAAAAACGGATGTTGCGCCCTGAGGCCAGTATCGAGGCCCAGTTTTTCGGCCTTTTCAATGACTTCTTCGGAGGTTCCCTGGCGCTGGCACTCGGCCACGAAAGCCGCCACATCCGGGTTCTTGTCCGCCAACTCCGAGGTCAACGGATGATCCGGTGACAGGGCCAGAAAGGAGGCGCCGAAAATCGTATCGGGCCGGGTGGTGAAAACCGCGATCTCCGCCGCCTGTTGCCCGGTTGCCTGCTGCACCGCGAAACGCAGGCGCGCGCCTTCGGAACGGCCAATCCAATTGGCCTGCATCAGGCGGACTTTCTCCGGCCAACGCTCCAGATCGTCCAGGGCCTCCAACAACTCGTCCTGAAAGGCGGTAATGCGGAAAAACCACTGCGATAACTGCCGCCGTTCCACCGGCGCCCCGGAACGCCAGCCGCAACCATCGATGACCTGTTCATTGGCCAGTACCGTATGCTCGACCGGGTCCCAGTTAACCCAGGATTCCCGGCGGTAGGCCAAATCGTGCTTCAAAAAGTCTAGAAAAAGCTTCTGTTGATGGCGGTAGTATTCCACGTCGCAGGTGGCGAATTCCCGGCTCCAATCCAGGGACAGGCCCATGGATTGCAGCTGCTCCCGCATATTGGCGATATTCTCGTAGGTCCACTTGGCGGGATGGACCTGTTTTTCCAAGGCCGCGTTCTCCGCCGGCAGCCCGAAGGCGTCCCAACCCATGGGGTGCAGCACATTGAACCCTTGCGCCCGCTTATAGCGCGCCACCACATCGCCCATGGCATAGTTGCGTACATGGCCCATATGGATGCGTCCCGAAGGATAGGGAAACATCTCCAAGACGTAGTATTTCTCTTTTTGCCGGTCTTCCACCGCCTCGAAGGTCTTGGCCGCGGCCCAGGCGGCCTGCCATTTTGCTTCTGTTGTCTTGGCGTTATAGCGCGCCATGGGAGCTATCCTCTTTCGGCCGCTCAAACAGGGGAGGGCCCGATGATTGCGTTAAAACACACCGCGCTCCACGCTTTGGGAGCACTTATCGCGGCCATTCACTTGAGTTTATTGCAAGGTATCCAGCCGTAATTGCCGGGCCCTGACCAATATCGCATCTTCCAGCTGCGTCGATGTATCATCCGCGACCACGGCGCTCAACCATTCCCTGGCAGCGTCCTTGGCCTGCTTGAAAACCGCGACCTTGATACCGTCCGCCCGCAACCGCCGATCCAGAATATAAATCGTCATCTTAAAACGTTCGTCGGGGTTATTCGGGGCGCTGTACCAATCCGTGATGATGACACCGCCGAAGGGATCCGCCGAGTTAAGCGGCATGAACGACAAGGTATCCAACGAGGCGCGCCAGAGAAAACTGTTAACCCCGATGCCGCTGCCGCCACCGCCCTTATCGCTCTTCTTGTCGCCAAAAATGGACAGCCCCCCAGGTCCGAACACCGTCTCCCGTTCGCCGGTCGGATTCGGATCCGCGCTCCGGCTTTCCCGCTCGGGATAGTTTTGATCGGTATCGGCCATACCGCAGGCCGCCAGCAACAGAGCAGCCCCCAGAAAACACAAAACCCGCATGATATTCGGCATCAATGCCATACCAACCCACTCCGCAGACAATCAATCTTGTCCACTGTATACACCGTCCCAGGCGATGGCGGAATAAGAACCGGTGCAAATTCGGCTGGCGGAACAAATTTATTACTGCACGAACCCGTGATCGGAGCCCGCATTGCGGCCCGGATCACCACCTTGAGCGTGGGCGCGCAACAGGCGGTTAATCTCCATGCCGGCCTCGCGTATGGTGCCTTTGTGTACCGGCGGCAATTCACCACCGGCCGTGAAACCCTGACGGGCTGGCACCGGCGCTGCACCGTTCATGCTGCCCAACAAGGTTTGAAACGCCGCCGTGCTCATTTCAGGAACATTCCCCGCCGTGGATGGCGCAGATGATTGCCGATTTGGCGCACCAGAGGCTACCAAAGAGGGATAGGCGGGCATGGCGGCGGCATGTCGTCCGGTGGCGACCAACGGCATGCCGGATACAGCCGGTAATATACCATCCCTGGCGGGGGCGGCCTCGGCCAGCTTGGCAGCAACTTGGTCGCCAACCCCGTCACCAATCCGGTCACCGGCATCCACCGTCGCCAATACAACGCTGTCCGCCGCATCGCCGCCGGTAATTTGAGCCAACAAATTGCCGCCAATATCCTTGCCCGTGGCCTCTTCGATCACCGTATTGGCCAAAGCGCTCAAAAATCCCAACGGGCCGCCATACAGAGTGCCGCCCGATATACGAGCGCCGGCGGAAATTTCGTCACCAGTCATGGAGCGGTACAAATCACCGATCACCGGAAGATGCTGCAACGGATTAAGAACATCCAGCAGATCGCCAAAGGTCAGCCCGTCCGGCCCAAAAAAATTACTTTCCGCCACGGCGCCGGGCTGTTGTGCCGTAGCCTCGGCAGGCGCTGTCTTGGCGCCGCCAACCAGGGCGTTGGTCCCCGGTTCCATCTCCTCGCGGCCCGGCATGTAATAGTCGGACACAACGCGAAGAAAATTATGCACTGGTGCTGTCGTTGTCATACCGAACAGTTATGCAAGAACCACGCCAACTATGAAGGCAATATTTTCAATGCCTTAGCAGTGAAAACGTGATGCCCTAGGCAAATTCTGCCGGCAATTCGATCTGGCCTTGGAAAAAAGGGCATAAAGCGCACCGCAACTTGATATAAAGCGGTGCAGCCGTCGCGATCCGTCCGCGTCGCGTCAGATGGCTGAAAACGCTTTCAGTGGGAGAACAACGGGCCTTGCCGAAATCGCTACCAATATTTAAAAGCCGGGCGGATTTCAAAATTCCAACTCCCAACAGCAATGCTCTGCCCCCGCAACAGGGCCGCGCCGGCCTCACCTATGTCACCGCATCCGGTAATTTCCACCGCCAGGTGGTGCGTGGTCAAAGCGGCATGATGCAGGAACTGGGCAGCGCCAAGGTCAAGAATTTGCCGGTCAAGCGATGGGCGCGCTATCCCTACCGCAATCGCGCGGTATTGTTCCTGCTGCCGCCGCCGGCGATCGGCGAGCATGTTGCCATCCGGCTGTTTCTGCAAGCCTTCATGGCGCAAGCCCAAGCCAAGGAGATTGCCTTGCTGGGCGGCGATGCAGCCTCGGACGTCTATGCTGGAATGCCTGGTGTTACGGTCTATCCCGCCTGGATGGCTCATGACGAACTGCGCCGCTTTAATGTGGTCATTGACCTGAACGATGTACCGGCCCGGCGGGAAATTGAATTCTGGCCGGTTGATATGGAAGCCGCCCTGCATGAACTATTCGCGCTGCCGGTGCCCGATATCACGGCGCTGGCGCCGGTTCCGCGCCAGGGCGGTCCCTTGCGCATAGGTATTCTGCCCCTGGCATCCTCGCCCATGCGAACCCTGCCGCCGGGCCTTGTTCTGGGCCTTGCCAACGGACTGTGCGCTGACGGCATGGCGGTGGAAATCGTTCTCAACCCGCAGCAAGATCAGTCGCGGTTGCTACGGACGGCGTTGGATGCCGCAGGGGCGGATCTGCGTTACATCGAGGACACCAAATCGGTGGCGGACTTGCTGGGGCTGATAGGGCAATTCGACTACGCCGTTTATGCCGATTCCGGTCCGGCGCATTTGAGCAAACTGGCGCAACGGCCCGGCGCCGCCATCTTCACCTCGGCACCGTCTGATCTGTTGATCGGCCGGCACCGCAATTTGTTGCCCCTCCAGGCGCAATACAGCAGTGAATATTGCACCGCACCGTGCGGTCTGGCGAAAGTACGGCAAACCGCAGATGGCCGCGTTGGCTGCATGGCGTCCCTCGGCGTGGCACGAGAAGATTTACCGGACATAATCGGCAGTCCCAACCAGGATCTGGTCCGTCGTCTGTTATTGGAAACGCCGATACCTTGCGTTGCGGCCCTGGCCGCCGAGGCCGAGACCTTTAGCGAGGCGGTTCGCGCCGATTTGACGGGCCGGTTGATCTAACGCGTCGCCGGACGCTTGAACCAATTGCACAGGTCGCGCCAAACAAGTCTTGGGCGGTTCCGACCAATCAAAAATTGCTCTAAACCACGCCGTCATCGCGCAACGTGGCGATCTCGCTTTCATCCATATCAAGCCAGCCGCCCAGGATCTCGTCGGTATGTTGGCCCAGCGTCGGCACATCCCGGTAGGTTTCGACCGGGGTATCCGTCAGGCGGATCGGATTGCCTTGGGTTTTCACCACGCCCAGGGTGGGGTGTTTGATATCGATGATCTGACCCCGATGTTTGACCTGCGGGTTGTCGACCACATCCGCCACCGTGGCCATGCGGGCACAGGGAATTTCCGCCGCGACTAACTGTTCCAACAACCAGTCCCGGTCGTGCCGCAGGAACCAGCCGGCGACGGTCTCATCGACCAGATCGGCATTGGCCAGGCGGTCGGGCGGCGTGGCAAAGCGCGGATCTTGCAAGATTTCCTCTTCGCCCAAAATCTTGACCAGGGCATTGAAATGCTTCACGCCCGCCGACATCAGATGGACGCGTTGACCATCGCGGGTGCGAAAGGTGTTGGCCGGCGCGCTGTAACGGTCGCGGTTGCCCATGCGGCCCATGACGTTGCCGTCGCGGTGATGTTCGGCCACCGCCGTCATCAGAAAAGACATGGCGGTATCAAGCAATGGCACATCGACGACCTGGCCGCGTCCTGTGCGTTCGCGTGCGTGCAGGGCGGCCATCACTCCCATGGCGGCGTTGGCGCCGGTGGAATAATCGATGACGACGGACCCAAACATGGTCTCTTCGCCGTCCTTGTCGCCGGTCAGGTGCATCAGGCCGCCTTCGGCCTGGGCGATGGCATCGAAGGCCGGCCGTTTGGCCCAGGGGCCGTCCTGGCCAAAGCCCGAGATCCGGGCCATTACCAGGCGCGGATTGAGGGCCGAAACCTGCTCCCAGCCAAAGCCCATGGCTTCCATGGTGCCGGGTCGGAAATTCTCCACCAATACATCCGCCTGAGGGATCAGCGCGGCCAGGATCTCCTTGCCCCTGTCGCTGCGCAGGTCGAGGGTGATGGAGCGTTTGTTGCGGTTGTACATCAACATATACAGGCGGTCATCGCCGGTAGCCGCGCCGGGGCCGCGCATGACATCGCCGACCTCGGGCTTTTCGATCTTCACCACATCGGCCCCAAAATCGCCCAGTATCTGGGCGCAATAGGGCCCGGCAACATAGCGGGCCAGGTCGAGCACCTTTATTCCTTCAAGCGCACGCGTCATGCGGCGTCACCTCCAATTGTCGTGATTTCATTCATTAGTATACCGAACCGAAGACGAAGCCCAGATAATGCTATTGCTGAATGGTCTAGCCGTCTTCATCCGTGCCGGCCGCCGCCGTGACGATGCGTTCAAAGGCCGCCAGGACATCGGCCTGGGTTTGCAGCAGGCGTTTTTCCAGCTGTTCCAGATCGGCGGCCTCGGAAATCCGCAAGACCGCGTTCACCATGCCCCGCGGCGCCGCCGATGGGTCGAACTCGCCCACGACCGAGACCCGGAACAAGGCCATCAAGTCGCGGTACAGCCCGGACGCCGCGATAAGCTTGTCGGCATCCTGGCGGGATAAATGCCCGGCTCGGGCCAAATTCGACAAGGCCGTGCAAATGTTCGGATGCAGGACCTTCGCCGTATCCGTGGCATGGGCCAATTGTAAAAACTGGGCGATGAATTCGATATCCAACAGGCCGCCCCGGACCAGCTTCATTTCCCAGGGGTTATCGCTGCCGCGCTGCCGGATCAGCCGCTGCCGCATGGCCGCCACGTCCGCCGCCGCGCATTGGCGGTCGCGGGGCCGGCACAGCACCTCCGCCACCGTTGCCCGGACCCGTGCCGCCAGTTCCGCCTCGCCCGCGACGATCCGCGCCCGGGTCAGGGCCATATGCTCCCAGGTCCAGGCATCATTGCGTTGATAATCGGCAAAGCCGCTGAAGCGGGTAGCCACCGGCCCGGAATTACCCGAAGGGCGTAGACGCATGTCCACTTCATACAATTTGCCTTCCGCGGTCGGCACGGTCATGGCGTTGATCAGACGCTGGCTGAGGCGGGTGAAATATTGCTGTGCGGGCAGGGATCTGGCGCCGTCGGAAACACTGTCATCGTCGGGATAGTCATAGACAAAGATCAGATCCAGATCGGATTCTCCGGTCATCTCGCGGCTGCCGAATTTGCCCATGGCCAGGACCACCATGGCGCCGCCGTCTATGACACCATGGCGCTCCGCGACCGCGAAGGCGTCCGAGACAGCGGGCAACAGAGAGCCCAGGGCCGCGTCCGCCAGGTCCGCATAGCCGGCGCCTGAACGGTCCGCATCAATGGTCGCGCCCAGGACCTGTACGCCGATCTGGAATTTATGTTCCTTCACCCGGCGCCGGGTTAAATCCAGAACGTCCTGCAAATCCAGCGCCGTGCGCATTTCTTCGGCGAACTCCTGGCGCAAGGCCGTCAAGGCCGGTGGCGCGGCGAGAAATTCCGCCGACGTCATGGCATCGACGACGCTGGAGTTCTCGGCCAGGTAATTTGCCAGACGCGGGGCGCTGCCCATGATCTCCGCCAGCAGTTCGAGCAATTGCGGCCGCGCCATCAACATTGAAAACAGCTGTACGCCGGTGGGCAAATTAGACAGGAACCGGTCAAAGCGGCCAAGGCTGGCGTTTGGATTAGCGGTATCCGCGATCGCCTGCAACAGCGCCGGCATCAAGGTCGTTAACAATTCTTGCGCCCGGGTCGAGCGCAAGGCCCGATAGCGGCCATGAAACCAGCCGCGCACCGTGGCGGACGCACCCTGGGCGCCCTCGAACCCCATGGCCGTCAGCCTCTCCAGGGTTTCGGTATCATCATCGGTACCGGAAAACAGCAAATTGTCCGTCCGCGATGGGTCCGGCGCGTCGGCGAACAAAATGCCGTGGTGATGATGCACGCGCGCCAAATAGTGCAGCAATTCGCCCCGAAACGCGTCGGCGCCCGCCCTGCCCTGCGGGTGCCCCATGAAGCAGGCCAGATGGGCCACGCCTTCGCTGTTGCGGGGCATGCTCTGGGTTTGTTCGTCCGCGATCATTTGCAGGCGATGCTCCAGGCGGCGGAGATAGTCATAGGCCTCGGACAATTCATCGGTCACCGCGCCGTCAATCCAGCCGCCCCGGGCCAAGGCTTCCAAGGCATCCTTGGTTGCCGATACCCGCAGGGCCGGCTCGCGGCCGCCGGCGATCAACTGCTGGGTTTGCGCGAAGAACTCAATATCGCGGATGCCGCCACGGCCCGTTTTGATGTTGTGGCCCTCGACATTCATGGCCGTGCCCTCGCCGGCGTGATTATGAATTTTCCGCATTATGGAATGGACGTCGGCGATGGCGGCAAAATCCAAATTACGGCGCCATATGAAAGGCTGTAGACGCTCTAGAAACGCGGCGCCGGCGGCCAGGTCGCCGGCAACGGCGCGCGCCTTGATCATCGCGGCCCGTTCCCAGTTCTGGCCAAGGCTTTCGTAATACTGTTCCGCCGCGCGCATGGAAACAACCACCGGCGTCACGCCGGGATCAGGGCGCAGCCGCAGATCAGTGCGCAAGACATAGCCATCGCCGGTCGGCTCCTGCAGCATTTTCACCAGGGCCTGAACCAGGCGGATAAAACAGTCCTGGGCCGAGCGCTTGCCCATATACGGCGCCGTTTCCGAATCGTAGAGGGCGATCAGGTCCACATCCGAGGAATAATTCAGCTCGTACGCGCCCAGCTTGCCCATGCCCAAAATCACCAGACCGCTACCCTGTTCGATGTTGGGCCCCGCCGCCAGGTCCAATTCACCGCGCCGGGCGGCATCCCGTAACAGCCACCGCACCGCGCCTCCGATCGCGGCATCGGCGAATTGGGATAGGGCGGACGTGACCTGCTGCAAATCCCAGGCCCCGCCCACATCGGCCAAGGCAATCAGTATTGCCGCGCGGCGGCGGGCCAGACGCAACCGCGTCATGGCCGTGTTCATGTCCGCCGCAGGGTTTCCGTCACGATTTCCATCTGTATCTGGGCTACCGTCCAAGCCGTGCGCTAAATCCGCCAGCAACGCAGCAAAAGTATGTTTAGGATCATCGCCAAAAAGCCGGGGCAGATAGGTGATATCGGATAACGCCACCCGGCTTAGAAACGGGCTGTTGCCGAAGATCGCCGACAATAAGGTTGTTGCCGACTGATCCCGCCACAGCGCGGCCAATGCTTCCTGGGCCGCGGCATCATCCAGCGTCTCCGTGGCTTGGTGCAGATCCGCCAATACGGCCGCCGCCCGGTTTTCGTCAAAGGCGGCGGCGGTGATATCGGCAATACTGGGAAAGCCCGGTCTCGGCATTGAACCCACACAACGGAAAAGCGGTATCGGGCGCAAGGTAAAATTCGCAGCACGCCCGATTTCTATATAGCCGCCATTATGCGCCCGGGCAATCTTGTGCGCGTCCGGCCAGCGCGCATTCAAGAAAATTCCTTTGGACTCTCAAGAAATAGAGCAATTGAACCAGCGACTTGAAATACGCCCTCGTTCCGGAGGCGCGCTATCCCAGCAATCCCGAGTCAAGCGGGTGACCGCCCCGTTCCGAAATCGATGCGCGCATCTTGCCAAAGGCCTGACATTCGATCTGGCGGACCCGCTCCTTTGAAATACCAAGCTCGCGGCCAAGGGATTCCAGGGTCATGCCGTCTTCCCGCAAACGGCGCTGGCGAATAATGATCTGTTCTCGTTCGTTGAGTTGGGACAGGGCATCGTTCAGCCATGCGGCACGGGTTTGCGCATCGGAACTGCCGCGCACGACCTCTTCGGGCCCGGGCCGCTCATCCACCAGCAGATCCTGCCATTCGCTCTCTCCCTCGCTGGAGACCGCAGCATTCAAGGACCTGTCGGCGCCTGATAGACGGCTTTCCATGGCCTGAACATCGGCGACGGGCACTTTCAGGGCCCGGGCAATTCGTTTATGCCCGGTGTTGGTCAAGGGGCCGTCCGGGTGGTCGCCCAATTGCGCCCGCAAACGGCGGATGTTGAAAAACAGCGATTTCTGTGCCGCCGTGGTGCCGGTGCGTACAATCGACCAATTGCGCAGGATATAATCCTGAATGGCGGCCCGGATCCACCAGCTGGCGTAGGTCGAGAAGCGTACCTCCCGGTCGGGGTCAAAACGTTCGGCGGCTTGCATCAGGCCGACCGTGCCTTCCTGGACCAGGTCCCCCATGGGCAGGCTGTATTTGCGAAACCGGGCAGCGGTCGCCACCACCAGGCGAACATATGCATTGACCAATTGATGCAAGGCATTTTCATCGCCGTGGTCGCGCCAGCGATAGGCCAGCGCCCGTTCCTCCTCGCGCTCCAGCAATGGTGCCTTCATGGCTTGATTTATGAATTGCCGCCCCGCCCGTTGTGCCTGGGCCGTGTCAACATGTGCCATCCCAAAACCGCTCCCCAAAACAGACATTGTCAGCGCAAATCAAAAAAATGTAACTTAATTGTCACATACATTTTCGATTTGTAACTAATTTACAGCATAGATTGTATACAATGTAAATAAGAATTAGACCTATTACAATATATGAAACGGCCATTAAAAGACACCAATGATTGCAGCAGGTTAGCGCACTCATAACGGAAAAGGCCCGGTATCAAATGACACCAGGCCTCAAATTAAACAGACGTTGTGGAAAATATTGGCCTATTCGACGGGATTTAAAACCCCATCCAGGCGTTCCGTTGCCTGTTCTTCATCCAGGCCTTCGACGGCCGCCAGCTCGCGGACCAGACGCTCCATGGCGGCCTCATAAATTTGCCGTTCGCTATAGGATTGTTCGGGTTGGCCTTCACCGCGGTGCAAATCCCGGATCACTTCGGCAATCGATACGGGGTCGCCAGAATTGATCTTGGCCTCATACTCCTGTGCCCGCCGGCTCCACATGGTGCGTTTGACCCGGGCCCTCCCCTTCAGGGTGGTCATTGCCGTTTTCATTTTATCGGCACTGGCCAGGGCGCGCATACCGCTGACTTCGGCCTTGTTGATCGGCACCCGCAGGGTCATCTTTTCCTTTTCGAAATTGACGACAAACAGTTTCAGCAGCGTGCCTGCGATTTCCTGTTCCTCAATGCCCGTAATTTGGCCAACCCCGTGGGTTGGATAGACGACGAATTCGTCGACGGCGAAGCCGTTGGTACGCTTCGTCTTGGTGGCTTTCTTTTTCGTCTTAGTCGCCATATTGCCGTCTCGATCCAGTATCTAATTAAATTTAGGTGGCATGAATTTCCAGCCGGCTTTCAAGCCGCACAGGAAAAATCCGCTGAATTTAGCAAGTGTATCACAAAAACCGCCGAAAATGAAGGCTATCCGGCGGCACCTGTGCACAACGGCAGAGTCGGCGCACCCGGTCTGGAACCAATGCTGTGCCGACAAATGTCAATTCGCCGCCGGTTTTGGGATCAGCGCAAAAGCAGCCGCGAAACAGCTGGAATCCGTCCAGAACCATCAGGAATTCCGCCCAGCAACCTCACGCTGAAACCTCGCCCAGAAACCTTGCCCAGAAACCTTGCCCAGAAAGCCGGCTCAGGAATAAGGTCAGGAACCCTGGCCAGGCTCCGCACTGAAGAACTTATCGAACTTGTCCGGGGTGTCCTTGTATTCCTCGCCGTCTGCGGGTGGTTCGCCTTTCTGTGTGATATTCGGCCATTTTTCCGAATACTCGCGATTTATTTCCACCCACTTCTCGGTATCATCCTCGGTGTCAGGCAAAATCGCCTCGACCGGACATTCCGGCTCGCAGACACCGCAATCGATGCATTCATCAGGGTGGATCACCAACATGTTCTCGCCCTCATAGAAGCAGTCCACCGGACAGACTTCGATGCAATCCATATACTTACACTTAATACAGGCGTCGACGACGACGTACGTCATTCCTTAATCTCCCAACATAGAATAGTCGTCCGGCAGGGCCGGGCTGGTTCACCACGAAGGCACTTCAACACTATGGTCCGGTCGAGCCTAAAGCATATATTTTTCAAACGCTCAGACTCATTTAAGATGGAACAATTCAAGACTGCTCCAACCGCGCAAGAACCCGTTTCCGAGCCTCACCCCGTTCCCTATCAGAGACATAAAGCAAGCCGCCCAGACGACGCAACAAATTTGCTTCATGATCGTGCAATTCACCGTCCGCATAGGCCACTTCCCAGGCCATTTCAATTAATTCAACGCGTTCTTCCGGCGAATAGCGGTCCTTGATCACACGGGTAAAGCCAAGCAGTTGGTTGGCTTCCGATTGTTCGGCCACGGCCAGATCATGCAAATCCCGCGCTTCCGCGTCATTCAAGCCGAACCGCTGCCGCAAAAGCGTATCGATGGCGGCCTGCTCGGCATCGCCATAATGGCCGTCCAAACTGGCGGCCTCGACCAACAGGGCCGCCGCCGCCAATTGCAGCTCGTCATGGCTATGCCGGCCCGCCTCGGCCTCGCCGGCAGCCGGCCTGGCCGCGAATAGCGCCTTGATTCGATTTATCATGCCGCTGCCTAGCACGCTCACATGCCCACTATCAACCCGCTTCAACGAGACAATTCGTCACCCTCGTCGCCACCCTTAGGCTTTGCCTCCCAGGCCGGCTCGGTTTACCATTTCGCCATGAACAAGATACAGCACCCAGCGAACTATTTCCGAACTTGGCGCGCCGGCTTGACGCTCGTCGTCGGCCTAACCGTGGCCGGCGCGAATTTTGCCGTTTTGGCCCAGTCGGGATCCGAGGCGGCGGCGGATAAAGTGACGGGCACTCTGGATGCCACCGCCGAACGCGAGATCCCCAAAGGTGCCGCCATTCTTGTTCGCGCCTCGTCGGGGGCGCCGGAGAGCCAGGCCATCGCCGACCTGCTTCGTGATGCGTTGGAGAATGCAGGCTATCGGGTCAACGCGGCGGGCGGTTATAACCTGAGCTTTCAGGTCTCCGGCCAAAGTCCGACTAAAGGCCGCCGCTCCCGCCTGGAATTGCGCGGTGACAGGGGCAGCAGCAGTTCAGGCGATGTGGATATAACCATGCGCTGGAAAACCAAACCGGACAAAGACATCCCCGTGCGCCATGGCCGCCGGCTGTCAGTCGCTATTGAGGACGCCGCGCGCAATCAGGTCTGGCGGGCCCGCATTGATCTGCACCCCAGCCGGGCCGATGACATTGCCTTGGCGGATGCCGTCATGCCCGCGCTGATCGCCAATCTTGGCCGCACTGTTTATGCCTTGCGGGTGCCATAGCGCGGCAGTTACCGATCCTGCAGGCGGTCAACGGCGCGGCGTTCGCGCTTGGTCGGGCGGCCCGCGCCGGCATCGCGCAGGCCGGCGGCCTGCTCAGCCGCATCGGCTGCGGCCTTGCGCCGGGCCGCCTCCGCCTCTTCGGGTGGTGCCAGGTCTTCGTACAGGGCCTGGGCCTCGGGTGCGGGACCCCGGCGCTGGCCTAAATCCAGAATTCTGACGACCCTGATGTGATGCCCACGGGGAAAGGTCAACACGTCATCAACCTTGACCGTCACCGAGGCTTTGGAGGCGATTTGGCCATTGATGCGAACCTTGCGACCACTACAGGCCTTGCCCGCCAATGTACGGCTTTTGAAAAACCGCGAGAACCACAGCCATTTGTCCAGACGCTGTATCTCGGCCATGCTCTATGACCGCCCTAAAAGCTGGCGCAGATCGGCAAAGGCCGTAACCTTGGTGATTTCCGGCGCCGCGTCCTGCTGTTTGACCGGCTGGCTCTTTGGTTGCGGCTGCTTCTTCTGCTTGGGGTGGCGAAAACGATAGCGCCGCGTCTCAATGGCGCCCTTGCCGCCATAGCCAAGCTCCCGCAGTACAAGATCCAGACCTTCCCGGCCCCGGCCCAACAGGGACAGCATCTCGTGACTGGCCTGAAAGGTCCCGGCCTTGCCGGCGACATGGGCCAGGCGCGCCAGGCGGTCAAAAATATCAACCCGCACCGCTATCTCGCCCATCGGCCGAAAGCCGACGGCGGCCTGAAAATATTCCCGCCACGCGCTATCCGCCAGTTCCACGGCGACCCTTCCAGGATCAGGCAAGGGGGGATGCACCAGCGCGGTATTGTCCAGACGCCACAGGCGGGCGCGGGTCACCATGCGGGCCGGGCGCAGCAAAGCCGGCAGGAAGACATCCCGATAGCCCAGGCGCACGCCCAGGCGCTGCAATTTGGCCCGGTCTCCGGGCGCCATATCGACAATTAGGTCGGCCACCTGGGCCCGGGGCAGGATGCCCAAGGCTTCGACCAATTGATAGCTCAGGCCACGGGCCGGGCCCTCGAAGGCGGTGGCCGACAATCTTTGCAATGGCGACAGAGAGGCCGCGATATGCGCCCGCAACCAGGCTTGCAAATGATGCCGGGCCCGCTCCCGCAAGGGGCCGTCGAGATGATCAAAGGGCAACAGTTCCACCCCCGGCTCCAGGCTTTGAGCGCCGGCGCCGACCAGTGCCACCGGCGCGCCCTGCCACCACAGCATGCCATCATCCTGCCAGCTGATGGCATCACGCTCCGCCACCGCCAGCTTGGCGGCCCGGCGGGCAATCTCGCGGCTCAGGACCCGATTGGCGGCGGTACGCAGGGCGCGGCCTTCGGCCAGATCGGCGGCGGCATCAGGTTCATATTTAAGTCCCCGCAGGCGGCCCACATACTGCCCCTCGACCAAGACCTCGCCCGCGCCCGTCACGGCGGCCAGCAAATCCCGGCGTTCGTTCAGGCCCCGGACAAGCGCGGTCGTACGCCGGTCGACGAACCGCTGGGTCAGGGCGGCGTGCAAGGCATCGGACAAAGCGTCCTCGACGCCGCGCGTGCGTTCCTGCCAGTGGCCGGCATCGTCCAGCCACTCCGCCTGGTGGGAGATATAGGTCCAGGTCCGGACATGGGCGATGCGTCCGGCCAGGGTGTCGATATCGCCGTCGGTACGATCCAGGCGGCGCATATGACGGTCGATCCAATCGGCCGGAATTCTGCCCTCTCCCATGCTGCCTGCCGCCGCCAGAAAGCGGAAGATACGGTTCAGCATGCGATGGTGGGCTTCGGGCATGGTCTTGGCGAAATCGGGGATGCGGCAGACGTCCCATAGCTGCCGTACCATGGCCGGGCTGCGCACGGCGTCCCTGATCGTGTTGTCGCTGATCAGCGCGGTCAGGGCCAGATTGTCGTCAGCCTCCACCACCAAGGCCAGGTCATCGCGCGGCGGCGCCTGGCGCAGACTGGCCAGCAGGGCGGCGGGGGACTGAAATTCCAGCCCGGAATTGCGCCAATGCAGGCGCCTGACAGCGGGGAAGCGGTGATTTTCAACCAGCTCCACCATTTCGTTGCTCATGGGGCCGGCGGCAGCCGTGGTGCCAAAGGTGCCGGAGTTCATGTGCCGGCCCGCCCGCCCGGCGATCTGCCCGACCTCCGCCGGGCGCAGTTCCCGATGGCCCAGGCCGTCGAACTTGCGCTGGGCAGCGAAGGCAACGTGGTCAACATCCATGTTCAAGCCCATGCCGATGGCATCGGTGGCGATCAGATAGTCGACTTCGCCGGCCTGATACAACGCCACCTGGGCGTTGCGGGTGCGCGGGCTGAGCGCGCCCATGATCACCGCCGCGCCGCCGCGTTGGCGGCGCATCAACTCGGCCAGGGCATAGACGTCGGTGGCGGAGAAGGCGACGATGGCGCTGCGCCGGGGCAGGCGCGAAAGTTTCTTTTCGCCGCCATAGGACAGGATGGAAAAGCGCGGCCGCTCGATAAATTCGGCTTCGGGCAGCAGCCGGCGGATAATCGGCTTCATGGTGTTGGAGCCCAAGAACATCGTCTCATGCTCGCCACGGGCATGCAGCAGCCGGTCGGTGAAAACATGGCCCCGTTCAGGATCGGCGCAGAGCTGTATTTCGTCCACCGCCAGAAAATCCGCCCGCCAGGTCAGCGGCATGGCCTCGACCGTACAGACGAAGTAGTTCGGCCGGCTGGGTACGATTTTTTCCTCACCCGTCACCAGGGCAACGGCGCCGGCGCCTTTTTGGGCGACCACCCGATCATAGATTTCCCGCGCCAACAAACGCAGGGGCAGGCCGATAACGCCGGTACGGTGGCCCAACATCCGCTCCACCGCCAAATGAGTTTTGCCGGTGTTGGTCGGTCCCAGAACAGCCGTGACACGGCCCTCTGGTTGCTGTCCCCTGTACGCTGTCATCTTACCACTCAGAGTCAGGTTTTGGGCCGCAAAATGCAAGCCCGGAAGTGTACTAGTAACCGGCGCTCAGCGCGCCTGGGCTGCGCGGGTCCGAGGCACCGAGAAAACCGCCGCCCTTGGCGACACGCATGACCGATTGCACGCTGCCCGCCGCCCGCGACGGTGTCACGACATGGCCGCGCCGGCGTAGAATGGCCAGGGTGTCCGGACCGACGCCCTGCTCTACCCACAGCTTGTCCGGCCGCCATTGATGATGGATACGCGGGGCCGCCGTGGCCTCCGCGATATTGAGATTATGATCGATCACGTTGAGCAAAATCTGCATCACCATGGTGATAATGCGGGAACCGCCCGGACTGCCCGTGGCCAACAGCGGCTGGCCATCCTTGAAGACAATGGTCGGGGTCATGGAGCTGAGCGGCCGTTTGCCGCCCTGAATGGCGTTGGCCTCGCCGCCGACCAGGCCAAAAGCATTGGGCACGCCGGGCTTGGCGGAGAAATCATCCATTTCATTGTTCAGCAGGATGCCGGTTCCCGGCACCACGATGCCCGTGCCGAAGCTGAAGTTCAGGGTGTAGGTATTGCTGACCACGTTGCCGGCGCCGTCCATGACCGAGTAATGTGTGGTCTCGTTGCTTTCGTATGGTGCTGGCGCGCCGTGGCGGATCTGCGCCGAGGCCCGAGCCTGGTCGGGATCGATGGATGCGGCCAGGGACCGGGCATAGGCCTTGGACGTCAAGCCCTTGATCGGCACGCTCCAGAAATCCGGATCACCTAAATGCTCGGCCCGGTCGGCATAGGCCAATTTCATGGCTTCGGCCATGAGATGCAGACTGTCGGCACCGTTGTGGCCCATTTTGGCCAAGGGGAATTGCTCCAGCATGTTCAGCATCTGGATCAGGTGCACGCCGCCCGATGACGGCGGCGGCATGGCGGCGATCTGAAAACCGCGATAGCTGCCCCGGACTGCTTGCCGCCAGACGGGCCGGTAGGCGGCCAGATCCGCAAGGGTAATAAGGCCGCCGTTGCGCGCCATCGACCCTGTGATGGCCCTGGCGGTGTCGCCGGTATAGAAATCCTCGCCCGCCGTGGCCGCGATCCGGCGCAGGCTGGCGGCCAGATCCTTTTGTACCAGGGTCTCGCCGGCCTGATAGAGCGCGCCGCCGGGCTTGTAGAATATTGCCGCGCTGGCCGGCCATTTCGACAGCCGCCGTTGCCGTCTGCCGAGGTTTCGGGCCAGGCTGGGGGTCACTGTCAGGCCTTGTTCCGCCAAGACGATGGCCGGCGCCATGACAGCCGCCAGCGGCAGGGTGCCAAAGCGGCGATGGGCCGCGATCAGACCGGCGACCGTGCCCGGCACGCCCACCGATTGATGGGAGAACCGCGCCCTGGCTTTGTCCACATTGCCGGCGCTGTCCAGGTAGAGGTCGCGGTGCGCTTTCGCCGGCGCCTTCTCGCGGTAGTCCAGGGCCAGGGTTTCAGCGCTGGCGGCGTGATGCAGCAGCATGAAACCGCCGCCGCCCAGATTGCCGGCGCGGGGCAGAGTGACGGCCAGGGTAAAGCCCACGGCCACGGCGGCATCGATGGCGTTACCACCCTGGCGCAGTACTTCCACGCCGACCTTTGTGGCGCGGGCCTCCTGGCTTGCCACCATGCCGTTGGCGGCGTGGACGGCGTGGTGGCGGTCCTTGTTGGAGAGGATGGCCGTGCTTTGCGCCTGAACCCCAAGTGCACAGAACAGCAGCGGCAGCAGAAACAACGCGGCGCAAAGGCGGCGGGTCATGCTCGACCGCCCGTGGCCATCAATCGCCGGCGGCGGGGCGGGGAATACCGATCAGGGAAAAACCGTTGTCCACGTTCATCACTTCGCCGGTTACGGCGCTGGACAGATCGGACAGCAGATACAGACCGGCGTTGCCGACGGCTTCCAGGTTCAGGCCATCAGGCAGGGGTGCATGTTCGCCGGCATACTTATGCACGTAGCGGCCATCGGCGATCACCGCGCCGGCCAGGGTGCGCATGGGCCCGGCCGAGATGGCGTTGACCCGGACATTGTCCTTGCCCAGATCCTCGGCAAGATATCGGACGGAGGTTTCCAGCGCCGCTTTGGCCACGCCCATGACGTTATAGGACGGCATCACCCGATGTGCGCCCAGGAAGCTGAGGGTCACCATGGAACCGCCGCCGGTCATCATGGCCGAGGCCCGGCGCGCCAGGTCGGTGAAGGAGAAGCACGAGATCGACAGGGTCTGCACGAAATTATCCCGTGTCGTATCCACGTATCGGCCGCTTAGTTCGGCGCGGTCGGAATAGGCAATGGCGTGGACCACAAAATCCAGGCCGCCCCAGCGTTCCTCGATGGTGGCGAACAGGGCATCCAAACTAGCCGCATCGGTGACGTCGCAGGGCATCAACAGGTCGCAGTCAAGGGCTTCGGCAATGGGCCCGACCCGCTTTAGAAAGCTGTCAGCCTGATAGGTCAGGGCCAGTTCGGCGCCGGCGCCATGCAGGGCCCTGGCGATGCCGTAGGCAATGGAATGATCGTTGGCAATGCCCAGTACCAGGCCGCGCTTGCCGGCCATCAGCTTATTGTTGGCGACTTCCGTCATATCCTCCCCCTCACAATCCCGCCTTTTTCAGGCCTTGTTTGCCTAATCTGAACACACCCGTGAATGCCCCCGTAAATGCACCTGGGCCTTAGCCCTCGAACCGGTCGAAGACTAGGGTGGCGTTGGTGCCGCCAAAGCCAAAGCTGTTGGACATCACCGAAACCAGGCCCGCATTGTCGATGCGCTCGCGGACCACGGGCACGCCCTCGAAAGCTGGATCCAGATTGTCAATATTGGCCGAGGCGGAGATGAAATCCCCCTGCATCATCAACAGGGAATAGACCGCCTCGTTGACGCCTGCCGCGCCTTGCGCGTGACCGGTCAGGGACTTGGTCGATGCGATGGGCGGCATGTCGTCGCCGAAAACCTCGCGCACCGCCCGCATTTCCGGCGGGTCGCCCACCGGGGTGCCGGTGCCGTGGGCATTGATATAGCCGATCGGCTGCTTGGCCGTGGCCAGGGCCTGGCGCATGCTGCGCACGGCGCCGTCGCCCGAGGGCTGTACCATGTCGTGACCATCGGAAGTGGCGCCATAGCCCGTCAACTCGGCGTAGATTTTCGCGCCCCTGGCCTTGGCGTGCTCCAATTCCTCCAACACCAGCAGGCCGCCGCCACCCGAAATGACAAAGCCGTCCCGGTCCACGTCGTAGGGCCGCGAGGCGCGTTCCGGCGTATCGTTGAAGTTCGAGGACATCGCCCCCATGCCGTCAAACAGCACGGACAAGGTCCAGTGCAATTCCTCGCCGCCGCCCGCGAAGACGATGTCCTGCTTGCCGAACTGAATCTGCTCGGCGGCATTGCCAATACAGTGCGCCGAGGTGGAACAGGCCGAGGCAATGGAATAGTTCAGGCCCTTGATCTTGAACTGGGTCGCCAGCACGGCCGAGGTGGTGGACGACATACAGCGGGTAACCATGTAGGGCCCGACACGTTTGGCGCCCTTTTCCCGCGCTGTGTCCGCGGCCCAGACCAGGTTCGAGGTGGAGGCCCCGCCGGAGCCGACAATGATGCCCGTCCGCTCGTTCGAAATATCGGATTGCTCCAGCCCCGAATCAGCGATCGCCTGTTCCATGGCCAGATAGTTGAAGGCCGCGCCGTCGCCCATGAAGCGCAGCGCCTTGCGGTCGATATGTTCGGCCAGATCAATCTTCAGCGTACCCGCCACCTGGCTGCGGAATTTGTATTGCGCATATTCCGGCGCGGCCACGATGCCCGAGCGGCCCGCATGCAGCGACGCCGAGACTTCTTCCTTGCTATTGCCGATCGAGGAGATAATCCCCAATCCGGTGACAACGACCCTACGCATGGCAACCCCTATTACTAAGTCTTATGACGTTTCGCGCCGAATTTGGCGGTGGAATTTCGACAAACTGTTAGGTAGGCGGTTTAGCTGAACAACGCCACCCGCAAATCCTCGGCTTCATAGATCACTTCGCCGTCCGCCCTGGTGACCGCATCCGCCGTGGCCAGCACCAAGCGCCGGTTGACCAGCCGTTTTATATTGATCTCGAACGATACCAGCTTGACCGTGGGCAACACCATGTCGGTGAACTTGACCTTGCCGCAGCTCAATGCCCGGCCCTTGCCCGGCAGGCCGCTCCAGCCCATGAAAAAGCCGGTCAATTGCCACATGGCGTCCAGACCAAGACAGCCGGGCATAACCGGATCGGATTCGAAATGACAGTCGAAAAACCACAGATCCGGCCTGATATCCAGCTCCGCCGTGGCCTGTCCCTTGTCAAATGCGCCGCCGTCCTTGGTGATCGAGGTGATGCGGTCAAACATCAGCATCGGCGGCAGAGGCAACCGTGCATTGCCCGGCCCGAACAGACGGCCATGGCCGCATTCCAACAAATCGTCCAGGCCATAGCTGGATTTTGGCTCAAAGGTAAAACTTTCGGTCACGTGCTATTGCCACCCGCCTGTTATAAAACTCGTCTAAACTTTCAGCCGCGAAAACGGCCATCTGTAACGTTTCCTGGTGCGTTCAGTCTACCTGAAATCAGCTCGGCCACAAACCGAAACAGCTGGATAAATAACGGCTATCGCAAATGCAACCCGAGCAAGACAAAAATGGCGATTTATTGCCCGCCCTTGCCATTTTTCACGATTACAATATGATATCGCATATTGAGATCATGAAAAAATCGCACGCCATTTGAAAATTTGCTAATAGTGCATTGCCTTTATTGGCGGGCGGAATATATCGCGAATTATGGAAATTCGATGACAATTTGGGCTAGACCTAACGGCGGGACGTTTGACCATGGCTGATTTACAACCCAACTCCGACGCCATGAAGAGTTTGCGTGCGGTGGGACTGCGCCCGACACGGCAACGCATGGCATTGGCGCGTTTGTTGTTCGGCCAAGGCAACATGCATGTCACGGCGGAAAGCCTCTATGACAGCGCCCAGGAGGCCGGCATCCAGGTCAGCCTGGCGACGGTCTACAATACCTTGCACCAATTCACCACGGCGGGATTGTTGCGTCAGGTGGTGGTGGATTCTTCACGCTGTTATTTCGACACCAACGTTGACGAGCATCACCATTTTTATTTCGAGGAAAGCGGTGAACTGGCCGATATCCCCAGCGAATTTATCAGGTCCATGGCGCCAATGGACCTGCCCGCCGGCACGGAACTTTCCCGCATTGACATCGTTGTACGGCTGCGCAGCAATGGCTAATTTAGGATCATTCTAAAAAAGCTTGACGCCGACCCCTTTTTTTCCATATGGATAGTTAGTACGAGAATCGCTTGGCTCTGCTGAATACCGTGGATCCAAGGCGCGAATTCAGCGCAATGGTTATACTTGTTTCGACCACGAATTTTGCAGTCAGTGCTGCATCGCCGAATTATCTGGTATCATTCTCTGCATATCGGAACGGATGCCGGCATATGTCGTGACGGACAAATCGAAAATGACAAATTGAAAATGACACAGAGGAGGATTGAAAATGTCACTTAAAGGTACCAAGACCGAACAGAATTTGAAGGACGCCTTCGCCGGCGAAAGCCAGGCCAACCGGCGCTATCTGTATTTCGCGCAAAAGGCCGATGTCGAGGGCTACAACGACGTGGCGACCGTATTCCGCTCCACCGCGGAAGGCGAGACCGGCCATGCCCACGGCCACCTGGAATTCCTGGAAGAGACCGGCGATCCGGCAACGGGCGAGCCCATTGGCACCACTTCGTTGAACCTGAAGGCCTCCGTGGCCGGCGAAACCCATGAGTACACCGATATGTACCCTGGCATGACCCGGACCGCGCGGGAAGAAGGCTTCGACGAAATCGCCGATTGGTTCGAGACCCTGGCCAAGGCAGAGAAAAGCCACGCCGGCCGCTTCCAGAAAGCGCTCGATACGCTCGACGACTAAAGCTTTAAAATGTTACGAGGGAGGGGGTGCCGCACAGGCTCCCCCTTCTTTTCGGCCCAAGAAAAATATTAGAATTATTCCAAACTAAGCAATCAATGAGGTACTGGTTATGAGTAAGGAAGGCAGCCTGGAGGCACCGACCCGCCACCCCATTCCCTGGACAGAGCCGGATTTCCTCGATGACGGCAAGATCGATGCGGAATTGCGTCGGGTCTTTGATATTTGCCACGGCTGCCGGCGCTGTTTCAATCTGTGCGATTCCTTCCCCCGCCTGTTCGATCTGATCGACGACAGCCCGTCCGGCGAACTGGACACGGTGCATTCCAGCGATTTCAAGCCGGTGGTGGACGCCTGTACATTTTGCGACATGTGCTACATGACCAAATGCCCCTATGTGCCGCCGCACGAATTTGATCTGGATTTCCCCCATTTGATGCTGCGCTATCGCGCCGCGGAGCATGCCAAGGGCCAAGTTGGTTTTCAGCGCAAACAGCTGGCCCAGACCGACCGCAACGGCAAATGGGCCGCCAAGGTTTCGGGCCTGGCCAACTGGGCCACGGCGGAAGGCAACCACGGCATGCGCAATATGCTGGGCGATCTGGCCGGCATTCATCCACAAGCGGCCCTGCCGAAATACCACGGCAAGACCTTCGCGGACCGGGCCGGCGAAGTCCCTGCCTTGAACACCGCCGCACCAGGCCATGGCCGCAAGGCGGTGATTTACGCCACCTGTTTCGCCAATTACAACGAACCCGCCATGGGCCTGGCCGCGCGTTCCGTGCTGGCCCACAACGGCGTCGCCACGGAAGTGGTCTATCCATCGTGCTGCGGCATGCCCCTGTGGGAACAGGGCGATCTGGAAGCGGTGGCGGCAAACGCCCGCAAGGTCGCCGCTGAAATGGCCACCTGGATCGACCAGGGCAACGCCATCATCGCCCTGGTGCCGTCCTGTGCCCTGATGCTGAAAACCGAATGGCCCTTGCTGCTACCCGATGACGAGGCGGTACGGCGCCTGGCCGCGAACACCCATGACATCACCGAATACATGGTGGCCCTGGCCAAGGAGGCCGGCCTGGCCGATGGCCTGGCGCCATTGGGCGGCAACGTCACCCTGCACATGGCCTGTCATGCCCGGGCCCAGAACATGGGCCAAAAAGGCGCCGAGATGCTGCGCCTGATCCCGGAGACGGAGGTCAGCGTGGTGGAGCGCTGCTCCGGCCACGGCGGCGCCTGGGGCATCATGCAGGATAACTTTGATGTTGCCCTGAAAGTCGGCAAACCGGCCGCGCGGCAGGCCCTGAAGGCGGCCGATGCCGAGGCGGACTGGGTGGTCTCCGAATGCCCCCTGGCCGCGACCCACCTGCGCCAGGGCATGGAGCAGCTCGCGGATGAAGTGCCGCGCACCGTGCCTCACCCCATTATTCTGCTGGCCCAGGCCTATGGCCTGGCGGCGGACGAAAGTTGAGCCTCATGAGCGCCAAGCACAGCATCAGCCGGGACGACATCATTCCGTTGGAGGTCTACGGCCCCGAACGCGCCGAACGCCGCCGCGTCGTCATCGCCTATAAGCGACCCCGGCGCCTTGAAGTCGGCCCTTTCGCGGCCCTTTATTTCGAGAACTACACCACCATGCTGTCGCAAATTCAGGAGATGCTGTGGATTGAAAAAGGCGGCGATGAACAGCTGGCGGACGAACTGGCCGCCTACAACCCCCTCATTCCCCAGGGCCGGGAACTAGTCGCCACCTTGATGTTCGAGATCGCCGACGAAACCCGCCGCGACGCCATCCTCACCACCCTGGGCGGCATCGAAGACATGGTCAGCCTGGAAGTTGCCGGCCAGAAAGTCAGGGCGGTGGCGGAGGTCGAGGACGGCATCGAACGCACCCGGTTCGACGGTAAGACCTCGTCCGTGCATTTCCTGCATTTTCCATTTCAGCCGGCGCAAATCGCCGCCTTCCGCCAGCCCAACGCGCGGATCATTGCCGCCATCGAACACCCCGCCTACGGCCACATGGCCGTCCTGCCCGAAGCCACCCGCGAGGCCTTGGCCGGGGATTTTGACTCATAGGTCCAATTGAGCCCAAACGCGTTTGCTGGCATCATTTAGACGGCGCACGGCATCGGCCACGTCGAGGGTTTGGACCTCGCCGTTTTGGACAATTGTCCTGCCATCAACGATAACCCGGTCAATGTCTTCGCCCGTGGCGGCGAGGACCAAAAACTTGAAGGGGTCATAGACCGGGGCCGCCTTGGGCGTATCGACGCGGACCAGGACGATATCGGCGCGGCAGCCGGGGGCCAGTCGCCCAAGATCAGGGCGGCCTAGCGCGTCGGCGCCCCCTGTTGTCGCCATGGCGAATACATCCTCGGAAGGGGCCGCGTCGGCGGCTTGCTCGACAATTTTGCAGACGACGGCGGCCATGCGCATATCGTTGAACAGGTCGAACGGAAAGGTATCCGTGCCGAGGCACTGGCGGATGCCCAGGTCCCTGTATTTCTGAATCGAATTAATAACATTGCCCCGCCGCGCCTTGACCCAGGGCAGGTGACAAATGGTGGTTCGCGAATCCCGTAAGGCGGTAACCTCGTGTGCCGCCATGCTGTTGGCATCGCCGTCATCGGAGATGATTTGCCCGTGACCAATGATGAAGTCAGGGCCCAGCAGACCGCATTCCTCCAGATACTCGACGGTCGTCCGGTTCTCGGTCGCGCGGATGCGGCGAAATTCGTTTAAGGACTGTCCCGCATGGAGTTGTATCGGTAAATGGAGCGCATCGGCGGTGCGCCGCGTATCCTTGAGCAATTCAGCATCGCAGGTATCGACTTGGCCCGGCGCAAGCATGGTCCGCAGCCGGTCGTCAAAGCGGCCGTTCCATTGTTCGCAGAATTCGACGCAGGCTTCGAAACGGCCGCGCCCCTGATCGGGATAGTCTTCGTAAAACACCGTCCCGTCCGGGTTCTGCCCGTAATGCCGGGTTCGGTAACGCGGCCCCGAATAACAACGCAGGCCCATGCGTCCGGCCACTTCCGCGACCCGCTCGGTGAGGGCAATGTCACCGTCGCCGCCGATTTCGTAGTCATAGCCGAGTTCGACGACAGTGGTCGATCCGGTACGGACGAGCTCAGCAAAAGCACACTGCGCCGCGGCGATCTGGGCGTCGGGGTCGGTGGCGTGACGTACCTCGGGCAGAACTTTGTAGAGGGAAACCAGATTGGTGCTGCCGCCGGCGGGTCCCTTGTCGCCTATGTCTTCAAGGTAGCCTTGCGTGAAGGGCGTGTCGGTGACATGCAGGTGGCTGTTAATCAGCCCCGGCATCACGATCCGGCCGGTTGCGTCGATCACCTCGTCCGACACGCCATCATAGGCGGTGCCAACGAAGATAATTTCATTGCCCTCAAAGACCACCACGCCGGGATTGATCACCTCATGCCGTTCGCCGTTCCAGGCGATCACGATGCCGTTGCGGATTTCAATAGTCACGGCTTATGCCCTCTCGCTTCTTTTGCCGGGATCGGGGTCGCCATTTTACTTCACTAGCCCATGTGTGCCAGTCTTTGCGGCAGCAAAACGGTAATATTAAGAATCACGCAGGCGAGGGAAGAATGGCGAATCTTGTACTTATTCATGGCTCGTTCCAGGGCAGCTGGGTTTGGCAACCGACGGTGAAACTGTTGCGCGAGGCTGGCCACACCGTGCATGCGCCGACCATGGATGGCTGTGCCGAGCGGCGCCATGGCTTGCACGGCGGCATTACCGCGACCACCATGGCGCGGGAAATCGCCGATCTGCTGTTCTACGAGGATCTGGACGAGGTCATTCTGGCGACCACCTCGTCGGGCGGTATTGTCATGTCCAAGGTGGCCGAAATGGTGCCGGAGAAAATCAAGCGCCTGGTCTATATCGATGCCCTGGCACCGCAGCCGGGCGAGACCGTCAAGGACATCGTCATCGTGGCGCCGAACCAGCCGCCCAACGACGAGACCGAATTCGCCGCCGGGCCCAATCGCCAGGGCATGGCCGACCGCCTGTTCGCCGATCTGGAACCGGACCTAAAGGAATGGGCCCTGGACCGCGCCACGTTGCATCCAAAGGCCGGCAGCGCCGCTGATCTGGATAAATTCTGGGCCCAATCTTGGCCGGCCACGGTGATCTATTGCACCGGCAGCATTAATCCGTCCGAGGCGCACCAGCGGCGTACCGCCGATAAGTTGGACGCCGATTGGATCGAACTGGACGCGGGCCATTACCCCATGTTGAGCCACGGCGAGGAGATGACCCGGCTGCTCTTGGCGGAAGCGGAGAAGTAGCTACTCCGCCGCGTCCGCCGCCGCGCTTGTGTCCAGCCATTCGGGCCGGTCGCCGCCCAGTACCGGCGTGGGCCGGGTCCAATGGGGGGCGGTCTCGGACAAATTCAGCACCGGGCCCAAGTGGCGCAGGGGGCCATCGGCGGTTTGCGAGTCGATGTGCATCGTCGCCAGTTCATCGGCTGACAGATCCATGTCCGGTTGCACGGCGCCGGTCTGGCCCTGGCGATAGATGAACATGCCGGATTGGCAGAGTGAAACCCGGACGTGATAGCTGCCGCCTTCCCGCGCGCGGCGCGCCAGGGCCAGCAACACGCCATAGGCGCCGAGATAGCCGGTGGTGTAATCGCAGGCCGCCGCCGGCAACAGAGCGGGGCCGTTTTCACTGCCTTCATGGCAGATGCCGGTCATGGTCTGGGCCACCTGCTCCCAACCGGCACGGTGGCTGAACGGGCCGTCGGCGCCATAACAGCTGATCGACAGATAGACGATGCCGGGGCGGGTTTCCGCCAGATCTTCCGGGCTGAAACCAAGGCCCTGCAACATGCCGGGGCGGTAACCTTGCGAGAAGACATCCGTATCCTTAACCAGCGCCTTCAACCGCGCGGCGTCATCGGCGTCTTTGAGGTTCAGGTAGCAACTGCGTTTGCCATGGTTGGTATCCATGACATGTTCCTTGATCTGGGGCAGATGCTCCGCCGTCACCATCAGGACATCGGCGCCGTTCTCGGCCAGGGTCCGGGCCGCGATGGGCCCGGCCAGAATGCGTGTCAGGTCGAGGGCGCGAATACCGCTCAGGGGGCGGTCGCCTTCAGGGAAGGGTTCGGGGTCGCTGTCGCCGATCTTGAAAATCTCCACAATCGGTTTCGCCGCCAGGGCCTGGCCATGGGGCGTCGCCAGCCACTCTTCGTTGCTACGCACCATGCCGCCGCAGGTCCGCGCCTCGTCAATCGCCGCTTCCAGATCCAACGCATCCCATTTCGCCACCGCCGCCGCCACCGAAGCCGGATTGGGCTCGCAGCCAAGCAATTCCAGATTTCGCTTTTGCAGATGCGGCAGGCCGAAATGCGGCAATACCCAACGCCCATCCTTGGTCGGCCAGGGCTGGGTGATGCCGATCATCTTTTCGTGCATCTCGTTGACGACCCGGTGGTAGTCGCCATTGGCGTCGGGTTTTTCCATATAGATGGAACTACGCAGGGTCGCCGCCGCGCGGCGGGCATCGATCTCCACATTCTGCCGCCGCCCGGTTTTCAATTCCCAGATATCCGACACCGCGACACCGACGCCGGCCAGTACCGAGGCGCAGGTTTCGGAAATCTTGAAGCGGGTGGAAAACACCGGGTCCGTACCCGTCAGCGAAACTTCGCCCGCGCCAGTACCGTCCTTGGGCATGCCTTGACCCCGGATATCCATGACTTCTTCAAATGATGTCTTCACGCCCGCGTCCTTTCAAATTCGTCAACGGCGACACTACCAACCCGCCGCAGCCGGAACAATGCCATAGGCCTTTGCCACATGCATCTTTAAGTGTAATTTTATATTTGGCTGTAAATCTATGACCGTTGCGAAAACATCGCCACGGAATAGATTTAGAAAGGCGGCGGAGTGACGCGCTCCAAAACACAAAAAGAGCTACTCCGCTTCCTCGGGCTGGTGACCGGCTCGGTCCGTGATCTGGCGCCAATCGTAATTGTCGTCGCGTTTTTTCAACTTGTCGTATTGCAGCAACCCATTCCAAATTTGGCCGGCATTCTGCTTGGCCTGGTCTTTGTTCTGATCGGCCTGACGCTTTTTATTCAGGGCTTGGAGCTGGCCCTGTTTCCCATTGGCGAGGCCATGGCCGACGCCTTGGCCCACAAGGGCAGCCTGTTCTGGCTGCTGGCCTTTGCCTTCGCCCTGGGTTTTGGGACGACGGCGGCCGAACCGGCGTTGATCGCGGTGGTGGCCGAGGCGGCGAAAGTCGCCGCCGCCGCCGGCGTGGTTGAAGCATCGCCCGCGGCCCAGGCCAACTATGCGTTCTATTTGCGGGGCACCGTGGCCTTTTCCGTCGGCGCGGCGCTGGTGCTGGGGGTCTTTCGAATCCTCAAGGGCTGGCCGATCCAATATTTGATCATTGGCGGTTATCTGGCGGTCGTCGTACTAACCTTTTTCGCGCCGGCGAATATCGTCGGCATCGCCTATGATTCAGGCGGCGTTACCACCTCGACCATCACCGTGCCCCTGGTCACCGCCCTGGGCGTCGGCCTGGCCACCACCATTCGAGGCCGCAATCCGATGATCGACGGCTTTGGCCTGATCGCCTTTGCCTCCCTGTCACCGATGATCTTCGTCATGCTGTTCGGCATGCTGTGGTCGGGTCTGAGTTGAGGGACGGCGGGCGGTGATGGAAATCCTGGCGCAACTGTTTTGGACCCTCCTGGCCTCCGGCCGCGACGTGCTGCCCATCGCCATGGTATTGTTCGGCTTTCAATTCCTGGTGATCCGCCGGCCCCTGCCGCATCTGCGCAATATCATCATCGGCTTTGTCTACGTGGTCCTTGGCCTGACTTTTTTCCTGGTCGGGTTGGAGCAGGCCCTGTTCCCGATGGGCGAGCTGATGGCCAAGCAGTTGACGGACCCGGTCTTCATTCATGGCGCCGAGGCTAACAGCATGGTCGAAAACGTGCGCTGGCATGACTATTACTGGGTTTATCTGTTTGCCGCCGCCGTCGGTTTCGCCGCCACCATAGCCGAGCCGTCACTGATCGCCGTCGCCATCAAGGCCAATCAGGTTTCGGGCGGTGTGGCCGGCATCTGGGGCTTGCGCATCGCCGTCGCCATCGGTGTCGCCTTTGGGGTATCCCTGGGTACCTTCCGCATCGTCACCGGCACGCCGCTGCACTATTACATTGCCGCCGGCTATATTATCGTGATCATCCAGACCATCCGGGCCAGCCAGTCCAACAATCGGGCGATCATCCCGCTGGCCTATGATTCGGGCGGCGTGACGACCTCGACCGTTACCGTGCCCCTGGTGACGGCCCTGGGCCTTGGCCTGGCGACCACCATATCAGGCCGCAGCCCCCTGCTGGACGGTTTCGGCCTGATCGCCTTTGCCTCACTATTTCCGATGATCACCGTCATGGGGTATGCACAATTCGGCGACTGGTTACGCAAACGCCGCCACAAGAAGGGAGAAAGCCAATGAAGTTCAAGCTGATCGTGGCCTTGGTGGACGACAACCATACGGACACCATACTTGAAGCGGCGCGGGAGGCGGGCGCCACCGGCTCGACCGTGATCACGTCCGCCCGTGGCGAAGGTCTGGTGCCCGAGAAAACCTTCATGGGCCTGAACCTGTCCGGCCAGCGGGATCTGATCCTGTTTCTGGTCGCGGAACAATTAAGCCGCGACATCCTGGAGGAAATTGCCATCGTCGGAAAATTCAACGAAGAACACGGCGCCGGCATTGCTTTCCAGGTGGAAATCGAAGATGCCGTGGGCCTGAAGACGCAAATGAAAACCCTATCAAGTGAAATCGAGGATCAGATATGAAGTCGATCCCCCATATTAAAGTCGGCGAGGTCATGCGCACCGAGGTGCACACCATCGATCCCATGACCCCGGTGCGTGATGCCATGCGGGTCATGCGTGAACACGGCGTTAGTTCCCTGGTCGTCTTACGCCGGGATGAACGCGATGAACTGGGCCTGGTCGTGGTCTCGGATGTCGCCAACAAGGTCATTGCCAAGAACCTCTCGCCCGACCGGGTCGATATCTACGAGATCATGTCGAAACCGGCACTGACCCTGGATATCGCCATGGACATTCGCTATGCGGTGCGCATGCTCGGCGACTTCGGCCTCTCCCGCGGACTGGTTACGGACCATGAACGTAAATTGGTCGGCATCGTCACCCTGCGCGACATGGTGCTGGCCTATGTGGAGCACGAGGCGAAGACGGTCGAGGCCTGACGCACGGCTATCCGCCAAGTCCCGGCATGCTCACATAACCGGGCAGGGCCTCGATACGTTTAAACCAGGCGTTCAGCGCCTGGTACGGCGCCAGTGAAATTTCGCCGGCCTCGGCCAGGGCGGAATAGGGATAGCAGGCGATATCGGCAATCGTGGGGCGATCCAGGGCCAGCCAGTCATGCGCCGACAGGCGCGCATCCAGATGTGCCAGGGCGCTCTGTCCAGCGGCCTGACAGCGGGCCAGGTCTACATCCCGGTTAAATAGCAGGAAGGCGCGGGCCAGGGCAGGTCCGTTCCAGATTTCATTGACCGCATAGGACAGCCATTGCTGTACCAAGGCCTGGCCGGCGGCATCGCCGGGCAACCAATCCTCGCCGCCATGTTTGCGCGCCAAGTAGACCAGGATGGCCTGGGAATCATAGATCGTGATATCACCGTCCTCCAGCACGGGCAGGGTACCCAGGGGATTTCGGGCCAGATGCTCCGGCGTCTTGTGGTCCAGGTCCGGCAGGCTCATGGCCACAACCTCGTGTTCCAGCTTCAGCATGGACAGCAGCAGGCGGACCTTGTGACAGTTCCCGGACAGGGCGGCATCGTAAAGCTTCATCATTGCAGCGGACCTTCGTTATAATCGGAGTGGCATGCGGGATTAGAATAAGGGCAGAGGCAGAACAATGAAACAATGGCAAATCACCGACGAATGGAGTTTTGACGGCTTGAAGCTGGTGGATGTGCCCCAGCCGGAACCGGGACCCGGCGAAGTGTTGTTGAAGATGCAGGCTGTTTCGCTGAATTACCGCGACTATCTGATGATTGGCCGCGGCTATGGCCGGATGTCGGGCGAGCTGCCACTGGTGCCGCTGTCCGATGGTGTTGGCGAAGTGGTCGCGTTGGGCGCGGGTGTTGAAGATGTCGCCCTGGGTTCACGCCGGCTGCCGTGTTTTATCCAAAACTGGTTTGGCGGCGACCTGGGACCGGCTGGCTTCGACGGTGCCTTGGGCGGCCCGCTGGACGGTACGGCGCGGGAGTACATGAATGTGGCCGTTGCCAGCTCGGTGCCGGTGCCCGAGCATTTCTCGGATGAAGAGGCGGCAACCTTGTGCTGCGCGGCAATCACTGCCTGGAACGCCCTGGCGGAGATGCCGGAAACCGCGGTCGACGGCGGCACGGTCGTAACGCTTGGTACGGGCGGTGTCTCTCTGTTCGCCTTGCAGCTGGCTAAGGCCCGGGGCGCGCGGGTGATCGCCACTTCGTCCAGCGATGATAAGCTGGCGCGTCTGCGGGCGCTGGGCGCCGATGAGACGATCAATTATTCCAAAACGCCTGAATGGGGCAAGGCTGTGCTGGGCCTGACCGATGGCCGGGGTGCCGACCTTGTGGTGGAGATCGGCGGGGCCGATACCATCGCACAGTCCATGCGGGCAACCCGGGCCGACGGCACCATGTCCCTGATCGGCAACGTGGGCGGATCCGTGGCGGAGATAAACCTGCCCCTGGTGTTCATGTTCCGCAAGCGGATGATCGGTATTTCCACGGGCAGCGTCGCGGATTTTCAGGCCATGATGGCGCATCTTGACGATAAGCCGGATTTTCACCCGGCTTTGGACGGTCATATTTATGACTTCGAGGGCTTGTCCGAGGCACTGCAGGCACTGCCCAAAGGCCGGCATTTCGGCAAGATCGTGGTGCGGGTCGGCTAGCGTGGTTCCGGGTTAGACCATGCCGCGGCTAATCTTCATCCAGCACTTCGCGGACCCGGCGGCCAAGATCTGCGGGTATGAAGGGTTTTGACAGCAGCCGAACATCGGGCCTGAGGCGGCCCTGGTCGATGATGGTGTCGCGGGAGTAGCCCGACATGTACAGCACCTTTAGTTTAGGCTGGCTCTCATGTGCCAGATCGGCGATTTCCTGACCGTTCATCCCGCCCGGCAGCAGCACATCGGTTAACAGCAGGTCGACGTCGCCATGCTCGCTTAATTGCGCCAATCCCGCCTGCCCGCTATCGGCCGCAATGACCTCGTAGCCGAATTTTTTCAGGCTTCTAGCCACCATCAATCGGACGTCTTCCTCGTCCTCGATCACAAGTATGGTCTCGCCGGCGCCCATGGGCTTCACCGCCGTGCGCTTCACCGCCGCGCGGACGTCTTGCCCGTTTTCCGCGCGCGGCAGGTAAATGCGAAATGTCGTGCCAACGCCGGCCTCTGAATGAACCGCGATATCGCCCTGGGATTGCTTGACGAAGCCATGCACCATGCTCAAACCAAGCCCCGAGCCTTCGCCGACCCCTTTCGTGGTGAAAAATGGATCAAAAATACGCGGCAGATCGGATTGGCTGATGCCATGGCCACTGTCGGCAACGGCAATGCTTACATATTCACCGGGAGGCAGCTCGGGCTGCTCCCGGATTTTCGGATCAGGCAGCACCATGTTCGCCGTTTCGATACGCATCCGCCCGCCATCGGGCATGGCGTCACGGGCATTAATCGCCAAATTCAAAACCGCTTGTTCCAACTGCGCCAGGTCCGCCTTGCACGGCCAAACGCCGATCAGCGTGGAAAATTCGATTCTTATCCCTTCATTCAAGGCCTGCCGCAATAAGGGCTGAACACCCGTCAGGAAGGCGTTCGGTTCTATGCTCTGGACCTTGAGGGGCTGTTGCCGCGCGAAGGAGAGCATACGGTTGGTCAAATGCGAAGCCTGATCTATGGCGCGCAACGTAGGTTCAGTCAGATTTTTCAGATCACTATCCGGGCCTAGCTCCTCTTCCAACAGGGCGATATTGCCCATCATAACCGCCAACAGATTGTTGAAATCATGGGCCACGCCGCCGGTCAACTGGCCGAGTGCCTCCATTTTTTGGGCCTGGCGCAGTTCGCTCTCACGTTGTTTCAGTTCCGTAATATCGGTTCTGATGCTGACCACGCTGCCGTCGTCGGTGAGGTGATCCGATAGCAGCAGCCAGCGGTCGCCCGCGAACTTTTGCTCGACCGGTTCGGTATTTTTGCCGAACGAGCCCAATCTTTCAGCGATCCACGCTTCTTCCTGACCAGCAGCCTCGTCGATCACGCCGCGCCGAACCACCTCGCGGACGATGTCTTCAAAGTTTATCCCCGTTTTATAGACATCCTTCAGGGCAGGGTACATTTCCTGTAACGTCTTATTGTACAAAACCAAACGGCGGTCGGCATCATACAGCGCGATACCTTCTGGAATATTCTCGATAGCGTCCAGCAGCTGCTTTTGCGCCCGATCCGCCTCTTCCCGGCTTTGCCGCAGCGCCGCTTCCGCCCGTTTGCGTTCACTGATATCGCGCAACGAGCCAACAAATAGGATGCCGTCGGCGTTGTCTATGCGGCCGATATTAAGTTCCAGCGGAAGTAACCGCCCATCCTTGTGCCGGCCAGAGACTTCGCGCGGCCCTTTGGCCAGGATTTTCGATACGCCGGTGGTCAGGTAGTTGGCTATGTAATCGTCATGTTTGTCATGCTCTTCTTCGGTCATAAGCAGCGAGATATTCTGGCCAATGGCTTCTTCACTGCTATAGCCGAACAAGGTTTCCGCCGCCGCGTTAAAGGCTTGAATAACGCCGTCCACATCAATCACGACAAGTCCGTCGATCATGCTGGCCATGGCGGCCTGATTAAACGCCTCGCTATCGTTTAAAGCCTGCTCCATCGCCCGGCGATCGGTGACATTGTTGGCGACAGTGACGGCGCCAAGAACAAGGCCGGCATCATCGAAAAGCGGGATAATATTCAGCAGATAATTGTGGGAAGATTTGGGGCTAACCATATCGCGATCGAGCATCGCTTCGCCTGATGCCAACACCTCGGCGATCATTGCCTCGACATTGTATTCTGTGTTGTCAGCAAACAAATCGGTCAAGGATTTGCCGATAAAATTATCCGGCCCAAACTCCCGTTTTCTGCTCTCGCCCAGATGCTCGGCGAGATAATTTTCGGCGGCATGCTTATTAATGAAAACAATTCGATTGTCGGTATTTCGGAACGAAATACTAGCCGGTACTGTATCCAGAATGGTCCTTAGCAGCGCGCTGCCAGGGTGATCGCTCTGCACATCATCGATAAAATTCATTGTACCTATTCCGTGGCGAGAACATCGCGACAGAGATCCCCGTCAATGCAATAAAAATATAATTGTCATGTACGTTAGTCAATATAAAGATGTTGAAAGGTCAATCGTAACGCGAATTTTCCGCCGGACAAAAATATTCGGGTAAATATTACATTTTTTATATCCATCCGTTTTCAATGTCCGATTATCTATGTCTCATGAAAAATAGCTGCATATTTGAAACAGAGTTACGATTATTTAAAATTATGTGTAATTCTAAATTTTAAATTTCTTAGTAGTTAAGAATACAAAAAATCACTAATGCGCAAATACTGGGCTTGTAATTTCATTCACAGGCGTTCCCGCTTACCAACTCAGCATGGCGGCGCCAGTGGTATAGGCTCCCGTGACCAGCAGAATGCCCAGGACAATGGCCCGAAACCGGCCTTCATCAAGCCTGCTGGACAGGCGGTGGCCGGCGATCGCGCCCAATATGGTGGGCAGGGCCGCGAAGGCCGCCGCCAGCCATGCCTGGCTTGCCACGGCGCCCGAGGCGGCTTGCAGGGCAAGGGCGGCGCCGTATGAAAGTGTGAACAGGCAAAGGGTGCAGGCGCGCAACGCGTCCTTGGCCATGCCCCGGGCCGATAAATACAGCATTACCGCCGGCCCCGGCATGGCCAGGGCCGTCGCCATGGCGCCGGACAACACACCGACCAGGGTGTCCAGCCAGGGCCGGGCGGCCGGTTCACCCTGCGTGGAGACCGTATTCTGCCGCAGCGCCAGGGTGGCGGCGAATGCCAGTATGATCAAGCCAATCGCCAGGCGCAGCAAATCCAGGCTGGCGTTCAGAAAGATCGCCAAACCGATGGGAAAGCCCAGCGCACTGCCCAGAGACAGGCGCAGTAAGGGACCGCGCGGCGCCTGCCGCCACAGTCCTGGCGCCAGCACCAGCGAGACCAGCAGATTAAGGATGATGGTTAGGCCGACGGCATCTAAACTGCCTGTCACCAACAGCAAGAACGGCAGGGCGATAATAGCGAAACCAAAGCCGGTGGCCCCCTGGGCCAGGGCGGCGCAAAACGCGATCAGTGCAATCAGCAGAATATCGGCAATTTCTGGTGTCATGACCGGTTCAGGGTAGATCCCAATAGGGTTCCGGCCGAAACCGCGCGGCCAGAAAATCGACGAAGGCGCGTACTTTCGGCATCAAATGGCGGCGGTGGGGGTAGACCGCGTGAATGCTGTGGGTTTGCGGCACGCATTCGGGCAGGAATTCCACCAATGTACCGGCGCGCAGGTCACTACCCACGATAAAGCTGGGCAAGGCCACGATACCGGTGCCCGCCAAGGCGGCATGGCGCAAGACCTCGCCATTATTGGCGCGCAGTTTACCCTGCAGGGGGATGGAAACCGGCCCCTTGGCGCCATTCAGGGTCCAGTCCGTGCCCGAATCCCGATAGAGATAGCCAAAACAATTGTGCTGACGCAGGTCCTCTGGCTTTTCCGGGCGGCCATGGCGGCGCAAATAGTCCGGCGCAGCGCACAGCACCGAGCGCGAGGGCGCCAGGCGGCGCACGATCAACGAGCTGTCCACCAGCGCGGCGATGCGGATTGCCACATCGAAGCCATCCTCGATCAGGTCGCTGAAGCGGTCGTCGAGCACCAAATCCAGCTCGATCTCCGCATGCGCCTCGAGAAAGTCGGCGATCACGGGGCCCAAATGCAGGGTACCAAAGGTCATCGGCGCGTTAACCCGCAGACGGCCCCGGGGCGTCGCGGCCATGCTGCCCACTTCGTCCGCCGCCGCCCGCGCTTCCTCCACGATGCGGGCACAGCGCTCATAGAACACCGCGCCCACTTCGGTCAGGGACAGCTTTCGCGTGGTGCGGTTCAACAGCCGCGCGCCCAGACGGTCTTCCAGGCGGCCCACCTGTTTCGACACCGCCGATTTGGACAGGCCCAGATCCCGCGCGGCGGCGGTAAAGCTGCGTTGCTGCACGACTTTGGCGAACACCGCCATTTCGCTTAGATTATCCATGGTTTCCAGTCTTGCCATCGATTAAGGAAACAGTACCCGATAAATAGCAGTTTTGTTTCCTGATGCGAACAATATTGCGCCCTATCAAGCACTAGTCCGGCCTGCCTATCGGCGCTAGGCTTAGGGGAATGACAAGCGAGGCCCGATGAACCTACCCCTGAACAAAACGCTTAAGATCGGCGTGAATACGATGCACCGGCGAACCGAACCCGGCGTCGGGCAGTGGCTGCCGCGGATCGATGAACTGGTGCAAATGGTCGAACAGGTTGACCAGCTGGGTTATGATTCCTTTTGGTGCGGCGATCATATTTCCATGGAAATCCCGTTCATGGATCCGCTGTTGCAGATCGCCCAGGCGGCGGTGGCCAGCCGGCGCCTGCTGTTCGGCACCTCTGTCTACCTGCTGCCCCTGCGCCATCCAACACCCATCGCCAAGCAGGTCGCGACCATCGATCTACTCACCGAGGGCCGGTTTATATTCGGTGTCGGCGTGGGCGGCGAGTTTGCCAAGGAGTACGAGGCCTGCGGCGTGCCCCGAAATGAACGCGGCGCGCGTCTGTCCGAAGGCATTGGCGTGCTGCGCAAATTCTGGAGTGGCGAGAGCGTTAGCAACCATGGCAAATTTTATCCATTCGAGGATGTGCGCATGACACCGCCCCCCGCCCAACCGGGTGGTCCGCCGATCTGGTGCGGCGGCCGGGCTACGGCGGCGCTGCAACGGGCCGGGCGGATCGGCGACGGCTGGTTTTCCTATGCCATAACGCCCCAGATGTACCGCGACGGCCTGGCCGTGATCGCCGATGCAGCGCATGCGGCGGGGCGCGACTTTGCAACCTTTGGCACCGCGCATCTGCTCTTTGCCCGGGTCTCCGATAACGCCGAGCAGGCATTGGACGAAGCGGCCGAGCATCTAAGCATTCGTTACGGCATGGACATGCGCAAGGCGACCAAACGCTATGGTGCCCTGGGCGCACCCGAGGATGTGGCGGCCACGATCCGCGCCTATCATGATGCCGGCGTGCGCCATATCTCGCTGGATTTCGCCGGACCGTACGAGCGCCGCCACGAACAGCTGGAGCGCTTCGCCAACGACGTGCGGCCATTGCTGCAGGATTTGATGTAGAGGTAAGGAGTATATTTCATGAGTGATGCAAACCTGACATTCGGCTTCACGGAAGAGCAGAAACTGCTGCGCGACAGCGTGCTCGGCACCTTGCAGCGGGTCTTGCCGGCGGAGAAAATCCGCGAACTGGATAAGGCCGGCGAATATCCTTACGAAGCCTGCGCCGCCCTGGCCGAGGCCGGCGTCAACGGTATTGTCTACCCGGAGGAATACGGCGGTCAGAACGGCTCCTTCATGGATCTGGCCGTGTTGGGCGAGGCGCTGGGTTATCACTACGGCGGCATCGCCCAGGCCTGGGGCATCACCTGTATCTATGCCGGCATGCATATCGCCCTGCACGGCAGCGACGAGATGAAGCGCGAGATCCTGCCCAAGATCATTTCCGGCGATATGCGCCTGGCACTTTGCCTCAGCGAGCCCGACCACGGCTCCGACGTCGCCTCGATCGAGACCCTGGCCGTGCGCGACGGTGATGACTACATCCTGAACGGCCAGAAGATATACAACTCCGCCGCCCACGTGGCCCATAACCTGGTCGTGGTCTGCAAGACCAAGCCGGGCCGGGGCTATGACGGCATCTCCATGTTCGTGGTCGATACCGCGCTGCCCGGCGTCACCATCCAGCGTCTTAATGCCTTGGGGCGATTTACCACGGAAGCCAATCATTGTTTCTTCGAAGACGTCCGCCTGCCGGCCAACCGCCTGATCGGCACGGAGAATGATGGTTGGCAGGGTCTGATGAAATGCCTCAACGTGGAGCGTTTGAACCTGGCGGCCAATGGCGTCGGCAATACCTTGAAGATCATGGAACACGCCCTGGCCTACGCCAAGGAGCGGGAGCAGTTCGGCCGTCCGATCGGCAAGTTCCAGGCGGTCAGTCACAAATTCGCCGAGATGCAGATCATGTATCAGACCGCCCGCGCCCTGACCTTTCGCGTGGCGCAGATGCTTGATGCGGGCGTCGATCCGATCATGGAAAACGCCGTCGCCAAGGCCTATACGACGGAAGTCAACTGGAAGGTCGCGGACATGGCCATGCAGATCTTGGCCGGCGCCGGCTATATTCTTGACCAGGATATGCAGATGATGTTCCGCGACGCCCGGGTTGGTCCGATCGGCGGCGGCACCAGCGAAATTCAACGCAACGTTATCGCCCAGCGCATGGGCCTATAGAGAGGAAACACCATCATGGGGATCATGGTGCAGGGCAAATGGACCCAGCAGGATTTCGCCAAGCGCAATGAAAAGGGCAGTTACATCCGCCCGACCACCGCCTTTCGCAACTTCATCGGCGACGAGGATTTCCCGGCCGTGGCCGGGCGCTATCATCTGGTGGTCGCGCACGCCTGCCCCTGGGCCCACCGGACGCTGATCTTTCGCGCCCTGAAAGGCCTGGAAGAGGTTATTTCGGTGGCTTATGTGGAGCCGTTGATGCTGGAAAACGGCTGGGTCCTGATGGATGGTGGCGATCCGGTCACTGGCGCCAAGTACACCTATCAGATTTACGCCCAGGCGGTGCCGGATTATTCCGGGCGTTGCAGCGTACCCGTGTTGTGGGACAAAGAAGCCCGCACCATCGTCAACAACGAATCCTCCGACATCATCCGCATGTTCAACAGCGCCTTCGATGCGCTAGCGACGAAATCCCCGCCGGACATGTACCCCGAAGACCTGCGGGCCGAGATCGATGCGGTGAACGAACTGGTTTACGAAAACATCAACAACGGCGTTTACCGCACCGGCTTCGCCACCACGCAAGCGGCCTACGAAGCCTCCTTCAACAATGTCTTCGATGCCCTGGACAGGATGGAAGCACGCCTGGACAGCCGGCGCTATCTGACCGGCCCGCGCATCACCGAGGCGGACTGGCGCCTGTTCGCGACCTTGGTTCGTTTCGATGCGGTCTATGTGGGTCACTTCAAATGTAACCGCCAACGCATTGCCGATTTCCCCAATCTCTCGAACTATCTGCGCGAGCTCTACCAATGGCCCGGTATCGCCGGGACCGTGGATATCCCGCGCACAAAAGAGCATTATTACGGCAGCCACGATGCGGTGAACCCGTTCGGCATCGTGCCCGTCGGACCCGAGTTGGATTTCGACAGCCCGCATGACCGGGAGCATCTTCCCAGCACAGTTCAAGGAGGCGGCAATGGCGTTTAATATGACGAAGGCGGAGCGCGAGGCATTTCTGGGCCAGGCCCACATCGGCGTGCTCGCCATACCCGAGGGCGACCCAGGCGCGCCTCGGGGGCCCCTGACTTCGCCGGTCTGGTACGACTACGAAGCGGGCGGCGATGTCTGGTTTCTGACCCAGAGCACGGCGCGCAAGGGCCGCTTGGTGTCGGAAGGCAGCCGGGTCAGCCTGTTGGTGCAGACCTCAACCGCGCCCTACAAATACGTCTCCATCGAGGGCCCGGTGTCGGCAATTGTGCCCTCGGACCTGTTGGCGGACCTGCAACCCATGGCGCAACGCTATCTGGGCGAACAGCAGGGCAAGGACTATGCCGCCGGTTCGACGGAGAGTTATGCCAAGGGCAACGCCATCAAGGTCTTCATCCGCCCGGAGCGCTGGCTGACCGTGGATTACGCCAAAAGGTAACTAGTCGGAAAATAGCTGATCCGCCACGAACGGGTTGGTCTGGCGTTCCTGTCCGAAGGTAGACAATCCGCCATGGCCTGAAACGAACGTGGTCTCGTCGCCCAGGGGCCAAAGCTGGGTGCGGATGGAGTTGATCAGGGTGTCATGATCGCCGCCCGGCAGATCCGAACGCCCGATGGAGCCTTGAAACAGCACATCGCCCACGATCGCCACCTTGGCCCTGGCATCGTGAAAGATGACATGGCCCGGTGTGTGGCCGGGGCAGTGACGCACCGACATGGTTTCGTTGCCGAAACTGACCGTATCGCCGTCTTTCAGCCAGCGGTCGGGCGTGAAGGGCCGGGCATAGGTCAGGCCGTATTTGGCGCCGGACTCGGCCAGACCGTCGATCAGGAACTGGTCCGCCTCGTGCGGCCCCTCGATGGGCACGCCCAGGCGTTCGGCCAGTTCGGCGACGCCGCCCGCGTGATCCATATGGCCGTGAGTGACCAGGATTTTCTCCACCGTGACGCCGTTGTCTTCGATGGCTTTCTCGATCTGTTCGATATCGCCGCCAGGGTCCGAGACGGCACCCCGCATGGTCTCCTCACACCACATTACCGTGCAGTTCTGTTGGAACGGCGTGACCGGGACAATCATTGCTTTCATGAATATGAACTCTCTTACTTTGTCAAACGCCGCTGGGCCTGGCGCAGAATGTCCCGGTTGCCCCGGTGCCAGGTGACCGCCAGGGCATAGCGGCGCATGCGCCATTTCGCGTCATCGCCGCGCACCATCTCGCAGGTGTAATAGCCGCCGACGGTGTATTCCGGATCGCTGCGCGCGGTGTCCAGGCGATGCAAGGCCTGTAGATAGGCAACTAAAGTAGCGCTGTCGCCGTCCACGGTATGCACATGATTGGCGGTCAGATGCTGGGTCGCATCCAGGCCCTGAATGGTACTGGTAATGGCTTTCATCCAGGTGTCACGGCCCTTGACCACCTCGCGGCCGCCAAAGGAACGGAAATCCGCCTCCAGATCCTCGGTAAAGCAGCTCGCCAGCAGCTCCCAATCGCGGGTATCGATGGCGGTGGCATAGCGGTAGAGAACCTGGCTGATATCTTCGCGGTCCAGCAGCAGTTGGACCTTTGCGTCCGTGGTATTGGTCATTCGGCGGCCTCCCGCGTTTTTGTAAGCAGGGCAAGAATATCCGCCGCCGCGTCGGGAATATTGGTGCCGGGCCCGAAAACAGCGGCCACGCCTTGCTGGTGTAGATAGTCGTAGTCCTGGGCCGGGATCACACCGCCGCAGATGACCAGAATATCACCGCCGTCCTGAGCCCTGAGCGCCTTGACCAGATCCGGCACCAGGGTCTTGTGTCCCGCCGCCTGGGTGGAAACACCGACCACATGCACATCGTTTTCAATGGCGTCGCGGGCGGCCTCTTCCGGGGTCTGGAACAGCGGGCCGATATCGACGTCGAAACCAATATCGGCGAAAGCGGTCGCGATTACCTTGGCGCCCCGGTCGTGGCCGTCCTGGCCCATCTTCACCACCATCATGCGCGGGCGCCGGCCCTCGGCCTCGGCAAAGGCGGCCACGTCGGCGACGATCTTGTCGAAGCCTTCATCGCCCTCGTAGGCGGCACTGTAAACGCCGGAGATACTGCGGACCTCGGCGCGGTAGCGGCCAAAGGGACGCTCCAACGCATCGGAGATTTCACCGACCGTCGCGCGGGCGCGGGCGGCATCAACGGACAGCGCCAGCAGATTTCCATCACCCCGCGCACCGGCTTCCAGGGCGTCCAACGCAGCCTTGGTTGCGGCCTCGTCCCGTGAGGCGCGGATTTTCTCCAGGCCGGCGACCTGGGCCGTTCGTACGGCGGTATTATCGATTTCGCGCACTTCGAATTGGTCGTCGTCGTCGGATTGGTATTTGTTGACGCCGACGATGACTTCCTCGCCCCGGTCCACGCGGGCCTGTCGGCGGGCGGCGGCGGCCTCGATCTGCATTTTCGGCATGCCGGCTTCGACGGCCTTGGTCATGCCGCCCATGCCCTCGACCTCTTGGATGATCTCCCAGGCCGCCCCGGCCAGGGAGTTGGTCAGGCTTTCGATGTAGTAACTGCCCGCCAACGGATCGACCACATTTGTGACGCCGGTCTCCTCGGCCAGGATCAACTGGGTATTGCGGGCGATCTTGGCGGAGAATTCCGTGGGCAGGGCAATCGCCTCGTCGAACGAATTGGTATGCAGGCTTTGCGTGCCGCCCAGCACGGCGGACATGGCCTCGTACGCGGTGCGGATGACGTTGTTATAGGGGTCCTGCTCGGTCAGGGAGACGCCGGAGGTCTGGCAATGGGTGCGCAGCATCAGGGATTTTGGATCCTTGGGATCAAATTCGCGAATAATCCTCGCCCACAAAATACGCGCGGCGCGCAGCTTGGCGATCTCCATGAAGAAGTTCATGCCCATGCAGAAAAAGAACGACAACCGGCCGGCGAACTTGTCGATATCCAGGCCGCTGTCCACCGCCGTCCGCACGTACTCCAGACCGTCGGCCAGGGTAAAGGCCAGCTCCTGCACGCAGGTCGCGCCGGCCTCCTGCATGTGATAACCGGAGATCGAGATGGAGTTGAACTTCGGCATATTGGCCGAGGTATAGGCGATGATGTCCGAAACGATGCGCATTGAGGGCGCTGGCGGATAGATATAGGTGTTGCGCACCATGAATTCTTTCAGAATGTCGTTCTGAATGGTGCCGGCCAGTTTGTCGGGGCTGACCCCCTGTTCCTCCGCCGCCACGATATAGCTGGCGAGGGTAGGAAGAACTGCGCCGTTCATGGTCATCGAGACGCTCATCTTGTCCAACGGGATGCCGTCGAACAATATCTTCATGTCCTCGACACTATCGATGGCCACCCCGGCCTTGCCCACATCGCCGACCACGCGGGGGTGATCGGAATCGTAACCACGGTGCGTCGCCAGATCGAACGCCACGGACAGGCCCGCCTGGCCGCCGGCCAGGGCCTTGCGATAAAAGATATTGGATTCTTCCGCTGTCGAGAAACCGGCATATTGCCGAATGGTCCAGGGCCGGTTGGTATACATGGTAGCGCGCACGCCGCGCAGGAACGGCTCCACGCCGGGCAGGTTATCCTGGTTCTCCAACCCTTCCAGGTCGGCGGCCGTATACAGCGGCTTGACCGCGATGCCCTCGGGCGTCTGCCAGGTCAGATCATCCGGCGTTTTCCCGCGCAGCTCTTTCGCCGCCATTTCGCGCCAGCTTTCCGGGGTTTGCTTGTCGTCCGCCATATCACCAATCCCATCATTACCAGCCCCGTGTATAGCGCAGGGGGGAAGGGAGAGTCTATTTTGGGAAGGGCCTAATTACATCCCCGGAATTAGGCCGGCACCAAACCCTCTATACACGCAGTAATCGCCGCCATGGGCGCACCCGGCGTAAAGACTTCCCGCACGCCCATTTCCGTCAGGGTCACGATGTCCTGGGCGGGGATGATGCCGCCGCCGAGGACGGGGATGGTTTCGCCGGCCTCGGCGCGGAGCAACTCCATGATCTCGGCGAACAGGGTGAGGTGGGCGCCGGACATGATGGAGACGCAGATGATGTCCACGTCTTCCTCCACCGCGATGTTGACGATCATCGCCGGGGTTTGGCGCAGGCCGCTGTAAACCACTTCCATGCCGGCCTCGCGCATGGCGTGGGCCAATACCTTGGCGCCGCGGTCGTGGCCGTCCAGGCCGGGTTTGGCGATCAGCACCCTGATCGGGGTTTTTCGTTCGGTCGCCATGCTCATATGGACGCCGCCTGGTATTCGCCAAAGACCTTGCGTTCGACACCGCAGATCTCGCCGATGGTGGCATAGGCGCGCACCGCCTCCAGTATGGGATACATCAGGTTGCCGTCACCCCGCGCTTCGTCTTCCAAGCGGACGAGCGCGGCCTGGTCGGCGCCGTTGTCACGTTCCCGGCGCAGCTGTTGCAGCTTGGCGATCTGGGCGGCGACGATTTCGGGGTTGGGGCGGTGCAGCTCGATCTTCGGGTCGCTGTCGTCCTGAAACTGGTTGACGCCGACCATGACCTTTTCGCCGGCGTCGATTTGTTGCTGCTGGGCAAAGGACGCCTCGGCGATCTGGGCCTGGGCGCGGCCGTCCTCGATGGCCTGCAACATGCCGCCATCAGCCTCGATCTGGGCAATGTAAAGGTTCACCTCGGCCTCGATCTGATCGGTCAGGGCCTCCACATAGTACGAGCCGCCCAGGGGGTCGATGACCTCCGCCGCGCCGCTTTCGTGGGCCAGCACCTGTTGCGTGCGCAGGGCGACCAGGGCGGAGTGTTCGGTGGGGATCGCCAGGGCCTCGTCGAATGAGGCGCTGTGGAACGATTGCACGCCGCCCAGAATGCCCGATAGAGCCTGCAGGGCAACACGAACAATATTGTTTTCCGGCTGCTGCGCGGTCAGGGTGCTGCCGGCTGATCCAGCACCAGTGCGGAACATCAGGGATGCCGCCTGTTTGGCACCGAAGCGGTCCTGCAACAGGCGCGCCCACATACGCCGGGTGGCGCGGAATTTCGCCGCCTCCTGAAAAATATTGGCCGAGGCGGAAAAGTTGAAGGCCAGGCGCGGCGCAAAGGCGTCCACGTCCATGCCCCGCTCCAGACAGGCCTCGATATAGGTAATGGCATTCGCCAGGGCGAAGGCGACTTCCTGCACCAGGGTCGAACCCGCCTCGCGCACGTGATAGCCGCAGATGTTGATGGCGTTCCAGCGCGGCAGATTGGCGGTGCAATATTCGATCACATCGACGGTCAGGCGAAGAGAATCCCGGGGTGGAAAGACCTGCGTGCCCCGCGCAATAAATTCCTTCAGGATATCGTTCTGCGTGGTGCCCGAGATCCGCTCGGCGGGCACGCCTTCCTTTTCCGCCACGGCCACGTACATGGCCAGGGCCACATTGGCGGCGGCGTTCATGGTCAACGACGGAGAGGCTTTCTCCAAAGGCAGGCCGGAGAAAATCGTCTCCATATCGGCCAGGCTGTCCACGGCGACGCCAACCACGCCGACCTCACCCTTGGCCCGATCATCATCGCTGTCGAACCCCAGCTGCGTCGGCAGATCATAGGCCACCAACAGGCCGCCCTGGCCCTGGTTCAGCAGATATTCAAAGCGTTCGTGGGTTTCCTCCGGCGTGCCAAAGCCGGCGTACTGGCGCATGGTCCACAAACGGCCCTGATACATGGAGGGCTGGACGCCACGGGTGTAGGGATATTGCCCCGGAAAACCGAGGTCATTTTCATAGTCGCGGCCATCGCCGTCCAGGGGCGTGTACAGGCGTTGCTGTTTAACGTCCGAAGGCATGCGCGGGCGGCTGACCTTGGCCAGGGCCGGATCCAGACGCTCCGCCTCCCAACGTTCCTTGGCTTGCTGCAGCTTGCTTTGCTCGTACGGTTGATCCATGGATCTACCTCCTGGCCCCAATCAACGCCCCAGGATGAAGCCTAGAATGCCAGACCCGTAGCAGCTTTGACGCAGATCAATGGGGTTTTCCAACGATTATCGTTGCGGCCACGGGATGCCCGGATCAAGTCCCGGCAATCCAGGGCAGCATGACCCGATGAATAGCGGCGGTGCGCTAAACCAGGCAGATTTGCAGCCAGGCCATGGCGGCTTCGACGCTATCGACCCGCGCCGCCGCGCCGCCGTCGGGGCGGTCGATCATGATGACTGGAAGCTTCAGCTCCCGCGCCGCCGTGATTTTGGCCTGACTTGCAGTGCCGCCGGCGTTCTTGGATATCACGGCGCGAATTTCATGGATGCTCAGCAGATGCAGTTCATCGCGCATCGCGAACGGTCCACGGGCAAAGAGATACCGGCCATTGGCCAGCGCCGGCAGATCATCGCCGGGCGCGATCACCCGGGCCAGCCACCAGCAACGCCCATCGTCGGCGAATGCCGCCATGCCCTGCCGGCCCGTGGAGACGAAGACCCGTGCGGCGATATCGGCGGCGGCATCCCGGGCCGCGCTGATGTCAGGCACGTTTATCCATTGGTCGCCGGTACGTTTTTGCCACGGCGGATTTTCCAGGCGCAGCAATGGCAGCTTGGCGGTCTGGCAGGCCGCTTCCGCGTTGGCGGATATTTGCCCGGCATAGGCATGGGTGGCGTCGATCACCGCAAGTATATTCTCCGCCGCCAGATATGCCGTCAAAGCCTGCGCGCCGCCGAAACCGGCAGCGCGCATCGCCATGCCAGGAAGCGGCCTTGCCTGCGTGCGGCCGGCCAGGGAATAGACCGCCGATAGCCCCAGTTCCGCGACAGCCTTGGCCAGCGCCACGGCTAATGTTGTACCGCCAAGAATAAGCAGCTTGCCCTCAGCCATCGCTTGCACCAACCAATTCACCTGAACGGTCGTAAATTAAAACTTCAATCTCCACGGCACCCCGGCAGATCGCCAGCGCCTGATCGCGGGCCAGCACGGCAACCCTGTCGGCCAGGGGAAAGCCTTGCGCTTGCGCCGCGCCGAGAACCTCGGCCGCCGTGTTGGCGGTCCGGCACAGGGCCGCGACCGCGGGCGCCTGATCCGCGACCCGCGCCAGCCATTCGAAGTCCACCTGGGAACGCTTTGAATGCAGATCCATGTGGCCTTTCGCCAGCTTGGACATCTTCGCGAAACCGCCCGCCAGGGACAGCCGCCGCACGGGATGACCGCGCAGATATTTAAGCATGCCGCCGGCGAAGTCGCCCATGTCGATCAATGCGCTGTCATCGAAACCATAATGGCGCTGCAAGGCCGCCTCCGAGGTGCGCCCGGTGGCGGCCCCTAGATGGCGCAGACCGGCGGCGCGGGCCACATCAATGCCCTGGTGGATGGAGGCGATCCAGGCCGCGCAGGAATAGGGAACAACAATACCCGTGGTGCCCAATATGGAAATCCCACCCAAAATACCCAGGCGCGGGTTCATGGTCCGCGCCGCCATGGCCTCGCCGCCCGGCACCGAGATTTCAACATCCAGATCAGGTTCACGATTACCGCGTTTGCCGGCGGCCTGTGCCAGGCGGTTCAACGCGCCGGTGATCATGGCGCGGGGCACCGGATTGATCGCCGCCTGCCCGACCGCGATGGGCAGACCCGGCTTGGTTACCGTGCCGACGCCGCCACCGGCATGGAAGCATATGCCGGCGCCGTCATCGGGGCGTAGGCACACACGCGCATGGATCAAGGCGCCATGGGTAACGTCGGGATCATCGCCGGCATCTTTTTCCACCGCCGCCAGGGCATAGTCCGCGCCGAGCTCTTCGCGGCAGAGACAAAAGGCCACCGTGTGCCCGCCTGGTAGGGTTATTTCCACGGGATCGGGAAATTCGCCGCTCAAAAGCGCGCCATAGGCCGCCGTGGCCGCCGCCGTGGCGCAAGCCCCCGTGGTCCAGCCGCGCCGCAATGCGCCCTTTTCCGTCCCCGTAGCAGACATTCCGTCGAAAACCCCTTGATCGCGCACTTGCCCTGCAATAGGCATGGATCAAGCTTATCCGCAAGCCGGAAAAAGGCGCAACGACGTGAGCACGAGAGCAAATTCTGACAACGCGGCGCGCGGCTGGGTTCTGGCGGCGGCCAGCTCTAATTCCGGCAAGACTCTGGTCTCGGCGGCCCTGCTGCGCCTGTTATGCAGGGATGGGCGCGCGGTCACGCCCTTTAAGGTCGGCCCTGACTATATTGACCCCGGTTTCCTCTCGGCCGCCGCGCGTACAATCTGCGGCAGCCTTGATCCATGGGCCATGGCACCGGGACGGCTGAACCAATTGCTGCAGGCACAGAGCGGCAACCGTTTCCTCATCGAAGGCGTGATGGGCCTGTTCGATGGCGCCGTCAGCGGCGATGGCTCCACCGCCGACCTGGCGGCGGCCTATCAGCTGCCCGTGGTCCTGGTGATCAATACCAAGGGCCAGGGCGCCTCGGTCGCGGCCCTGGCGCAAGGTTTCGCCAATCACCGCGCCGACGTGAACGTGGCCGGCGTAATTTTCACCCAAGTGGGCAGTCCGCGTCACCGCAAGATGCTGTTTGACGCCTGCGCCAGCGTGGACATTCGGGTGTTTGGCGTGCTTGCCGCCGATCCATCCCTTGTCCTCCAGTCCCGGCACCTCGGCCTGGTGCAGGCGGGCGAGCGGGCCAACCTGGATGCCTTGTTGGAGCGCGCGGCGGATAATCTTGCCCGTGACGTGGACCTGGCGGGATTGCACGACATCGCCGCCGCGCCGGCGTTCCCGGCGGTCGGGCGAGCCGGCGCAATGCCGCCCCTAATGCCGCCCCCAATGCCGCCCTTGGGTCAGCGTATTGCGGTGGCCCGGGATATCGCTTTCGGATTTTGCTATCCCCATGTGCTGGATGATTGGCGCCGGGCCGGTGTCGAGATCAGTTTTTTCTCGCCCCTGGCGGATGCAGCGCCGAGATCGGACGCCGATGCGGTCTATCTGCCGGGCGGTTATCCGGAATTGCATGCCGGCGCCCTGGCCGGGAATCAGAATTTTCTCTCCGGATTGCGGGATGCGGCGGCACGGGACGCGGTCATTCTGGGCGAATGCGGCGGCTATATGGTGTTGGGTCAAGGCGTGCTGGATCAGGACGGCGGACGCCATGCCATGGCCGGGCTGTTGGGACTGGAGACCTCGTTCGCCAGGCGCAAACTGCATCTGGGTTACCGGCAGGTGCGCCTGCGCCATGCCGGCCCCCTGGGTGCCAAGGACGCCGCATATCGTGGCCACGAATTTCACTATGCCACCGTCACCGAGGAACTGGGCGAAGATCTGTTCACCGCCCGTGATGCCCTGGGCCAGCATGACGCCAAGGTTGGCCTTCGTTCTGGCACGGTCATGGGCAGCTTCATACATTTAATTGACCGGGATAACCGGACCACAACATAGGACGACCAGTAAACACCATGCCACAAAGCCAAGAAGACCTACGCCGCCTGCTGGCTGATTTGCCCACCGCCAATGCCCAGGCGCAGGCCGACGCCAAGGCACGCAACGACATGTTGACCAAACCGCAAGGGGCGCTGGGCAAGCTGGAGGATCTGGCCTTGTGGCTGGCCGCCTGGCAGGGCCGTGAGGTACCTCGTCTGGACAAGGTTCAGGTTCTGGTCTTTGCCGGCAATCATGGCGTCGTTGCACAAGGCGTGTCGGCTTTTCCGGCGGAGGTCACGGCGCAGATGGTCGCCAATTTTGCCGCCGGCGGCGCCGCCATCAACCAATTGTGCGAGATGGCGGGGGCGGAATTGAAAGTTCTGGCTCTTGATCTGGACCAACCGACCGCCGATTTCACGCAAGAACCCGCGTTGAGCTGGGAGGCGTTTCTTGCTGCCCTGCGGCGCGGCATGGCCCAGGTGGACAGTGCCGCCGATCTGGTCTGCATCGGCGAGATGGGCATTGGCAACACCACCGTTTCCGCCGCCCTGGCCCATGCGCTGTATGGCGGCGCGGCGCAGGATTGGACCGGGCGCGGTACCGGCGTCGATGACGCGGGCCTGGCGCGCAAGGCCGAGGCCGTGGCCCAGGGCCGGGCACGGCATGGTGATATCCTGGACGATCCCCTGGAGATCGCCCGCTGCCTGGGCGGGCGGGAACTGGCGGCCATGGCGGGTGCCGCCCTGGCGGCGCGGCGGGCGCGGATCCCGCTGTTGATCGACGGCTATGTGGCCTCCGCCGCGCTGGCGCCCCTGCAGGCGGCGGCGCCGGACTTTTTGGAACACTGCTGGGCCGCCCACGTCTCGGCGGAACCGGGGCATGTACGCCTGTTGCAGCGCATGGGCCTGTCGCCGTTGTTGGATCTGGGCATGCGCCTGGGCGAGGCCTCGGGTGCAGCGGCGGCGATCCCGCTGTTGCGGGCAGCACTTGCCACCCATGCCGGCATGGCCAGCTTCGCCGATGCCGGCGTGGCGGAAAAGTCAGATTGAGATTCTAGCGCATTTTCAGATGCGGTCTGAACCGCCCGCTCCCCCTCCCGGCCACCCACGGGATCATAATCTATTGGGTGGCCGGGAGGGGGAGCGGGCGGCCCGGCAACTCGATGAAATCGAAAATAACCTAAAGCGCTTCGGAATGCCTGTTTCGGGGCATGCGCGCCATGGCCTCGGCCGTTAGCAGGCCCAGAATGGTCCAAAATATCAGGTTCGTGGCCAGGCTGGCGGTGGCGAAATCCGCCGCCAGGACCGCCGGCACGGCGCTTTCCATGCTATGGGGATGCGGTGCGCCGTAGATATGTGGCAAGGCGATCAGGGCGATGCCCGCGACACGCCAAATTAGGCTACTGGGCAGAAAAATCAGGGCGATGCCCCCCGCCGTCAACAGCGCGGTGGAAAGCCACCAGGTCTGCCGTGCCAGCAAATCCCCCGCCGGCATGCCGGGCAGCTCCGGCGGAACGCCCATGGCGGGCGCGAGATTGAGGGCGATAAAGCCGGCCAGGCCCCAGATCACGCCGTGACGCCAATTGACCACCTGGCGCAGGGCGAATACCGCCGCCAGGATCATACCCAGGGCAACGCCCATCAGGACATTGGACAATAAGGAAAAGAACAGCCGCTCCCCACCATCGGCGGGCATCCATGCCGCTTCATCGTGGTGATGGCCGGATTCCGCAGCATTGCCAGCGGTGCTTTCCTGATGGTGATCATGGGCCGCTTGCGGCTGGCCACCATCTTCGAAGGCCTCGGCCGCGAAGATCAGCGGATAGACCTTCAATGTTTGCATAGCCGTCAGCCCAACGCCGGCCACGATGCCGGCGATCAACGCACTGATCAAGATCGATTTAAAGAAAGCCATATGGCCGTCGGCTGCCAGCCGTGAACTAGTGGCAGGGTGCCGCTATGCCATGGCGGGAATCGTGCGCCGCATTATGGATGGCGGCGGGATGGGAGAGGGCCACGCCAATGAACAGCGCCAGTCCCAACAGGGCCGCGAGGCCTGCCTGCATGACCTGCGTCGTCCGCGCCTGTACTGCGGTTGTTTGATCGGCAACTCTTGTCTGTGCCATGCATTTGTCCTCTCAAAAACGAATTCGTGCCAAGCCACACGGAATTAACCTGCCCCCATGGCTGGATTTTTCTTGGCTCCGAGAATACTTGCATCTGCATCAAATACAACAAGAATTCCGGCAAACACGGCGGTAAAAATTTCTAATCCAATCGCGCGCTACTCCTCCATTGGCAGAGCGCTCCGAACGGCATAGATTGTGCATGGGACGCGGTCACGAATTTTAGGCCGTGGGGGACGACGCGAATTAGGTGGGAAATCGATAATGTATCTGGACGCCCGGCTTTGGCGCTTCACGGCGGGTTTGCGCCATCGCCTCTTTGGCGCCGTGGGAATTGGCCTGCTGTCGGCGGCGGTGGGCGTTTTGCGTCTGGTCCTGCTGGGCTGGCTGCTGGGAGAGGTGTTCGACGGCGCGGGTCTGGGGGAGTTGTGGGCCCCGGTCTTGCTGGTCGGCGGCACCATGGTCTTGCGTGCGGCCCTGGAATACAGCCGCAACATGGTTGCCCATCGTACCTCGGCCCGGGTGCAGATGACATTACGCCAACGTCTCTATGAACAGGTTGTCCACCTGGGTCCGGCCTATTTTGGCCTGAAGCGGACCGGCGATGTGCTGGTCTCCCTGGTCGAAGGCGTGGAGCAGTTGGAGACATATTTCGGCCAATATCTGCCGCAGCTGTTCGTCGCGGCCCTGACGCCGGTGCTGATTTTCGCCTTCATCGTCTTTCTCGACCCGGCCATTGCCGCCACTTTGCTGGTGTTCGCCCTGATCACCCTGGTGGCGCCTTCGGCCTTTCATTTTTGGGACCGGGACAGCGCGCGGGCACGTTCCAAGTCCTATGGCGCTTTCGCCGCCGAATTTCTCGACAGTCTGCAGGGCCTGGGCACCCTGAAGGCATTTGGGCAAAGCCATGTGCGGGCGAACAGCCTGGCCGATAAGGCCCATGATCTGTTTCGCGCCACCATGTGGGTGCTGGCCTCCAACGCCCTGGGCCGGGGCATCACGGATACGGGCATCGCGCTTGGCGCGGCCGCCGCCCTGTCCATGGGTGCTTGGCGGGTCAGCACCGAGCAGGCGGAAATGTGGGTCTTGTTGGTGGTCCTGATGCTGGGGGTCGAGGTCTATCGGCCTTTGCGCGAGCTGCGTAATCTGCTGCACCAGGGCATGGTCGGGCAATCCGCGGCCGAGGGCATTCTGGCGATCCTGGCGGCGGAACCCAGCCTGAAGGACGATGGCGGTGAAACCCTGGCCTTGAGCGGGGCCGCGTCGGTTCAGTTCAAGGGCGTCGGCTTTGCCTATCCCGGCAGCCAGCAACCGGCCCACGACAGTCTGGATTTCACCATTCAGGCCGGCCAGCGGATCGGTATCGTCGGACCATCGGGGGCGGGCAAGACCACGATCCAGCGCCTGTTACTGCGTCTGTACGATCCGGACCAAGGACAAATCCTGATCGCCGGCCAGGATATCCGGCGGCAATCACTGGCCAGTCTGCGCCGGCAATTCGCGGTGGTGCAGCAGGATACCTATTTATTTTTTGGCACGGTCGAGGACAATATCCGCCTGGGCAAGCCCGATGCCAGCGACGAGGAAGTGCGGGCGGCGGCGGCCGCCGCCAATGCCACAGAATTCATCACCCGTCTGCCCCAGGGTTTCGCTACCATCGTTGGCGAGCGGGGCCTGAAACTGTCGGGCGGGCAGCGCCAGCGCGTTGCCATCGCGCGGGCGTTGTTGAGAGATGCGCCGATCCTGGTGCTGGACGAGGCGCTGTCCTCGGTCGATGCCGAGAATGAGGCGGTGATCCAACAGGCCCTGGACCGCCTGATGGCCGGGCGCACTACCTTGATCTTCGCGCATCGTCTGTCTTCCGTCATTGACGCCGACCGCATCCTGGTCCTGGGCGACGGCCGGATCGCCGAAACTGGCAGCCATGATGAGCTATTAGCCCTGGGCGGCAGCTATCACCGGCTGATGGCGGCTCAGGCCCAGGACAAGTCCGGCGCCGAACAGCGTCTGGAAGCCCGTACGGCGGCGGCGGATACGCTCGCCGTGGCCGAGGATCTGCCGATCGAGGCGGGCGAAAGCGATGCCATATTGCGCGCCCGCGGCATGGGTTGGGCCGGCGCCTTTCACATCCTGTTGGGTTATGTCGCGCCCTGGAAGGGCCGCCTGATCATGACCTTTATTTTCGGTGTCAGCAGGGTCGTCGCCTATACGGGTATCGGCATCGTCGGCGCCCTGGCCGTGGCCGCCGTCAAGGCCGGGCTGCCGCATGGCTATCTGCTGTGGATCGTCGCGGCCATGGCGCCTCTGGCCGGCATCCTGCATTGGCTGGAAAGCTGGATCGCCCACGACATGGCCTTTCGCCTGTTGGCGGAGATGCGCATCGCGTTGTTCGAGAAGCTGGACAAACTGGCGCCGGCCTATCTGTTGGGGCGGCGTACGGGTGATCTGGTCTCGGTCGCCACCCAGGATGTGGAAACCGTTGAATTCTTCTTTGCCCACACCGTGGCGCCGGCCTTTGTCGCCGTCCTGGTGCCCTTGTTGGTGCTGATTACCTTGGCTTATTTCGGCGCGCCCATGGCCCTGGCCCTGGCGCCGTTTCTGCTGATGGTAGGCTTGAGCCCCTTTTTCCGGCGCGGCCGGGTCGATCGCCTGGGTTCCGCCGCGCGCGAGGCCCTGGGCGAATTGAACGCCCATGCCGTCGACAGCATCCAGGGCCTGACGGAAGTCGTGGCCTTTCAGGCCGAGGACCGCCGGGGCGCCGATTTCATGGCCCTGGCGCGGCGGCAGATCACGGTAAGGTTGCCATTCTTTCGCGAGCTGACCCTGCAAACCGTGTCCCTGGAACTGGCCACCGGCCTGGGCGGCCTGGCCGTGGTTACCGTGGGCGCCGATCTGGTCAGCACCGGGGCCCTGCCGGCGGGGCAATTGCCGCTGCTGACCCTGCTGGCCATGGCGGCTTTTCTGCCCATATCCGAGATCGCCAATATCGGCCGGCAACTGGCCGATACCCTGGGCGCGACGCGGCGTCTTTATGCCATTCACGGCGAGGAGATCCCGGTGCGCGACGGGCCCGGCGTCGGGGCGGCAATGCCGTCCGGATTAAGCTTTACAGATGTGAACTTCCGCTATGCCGGGACCAAGGCACCGGCCCTTGAAAGCATCAGCTTCACCGTGCCCGTAGGCCGTACCCTGGCCCTGGTTGGGCCGTCGGGCGCGGGCAAGACCACCATCGCGCATTTGTTCATGCGCTTTTGGGACCCCGATGGGGGCCGGGTCGAGCTGGATGGCCATGATCTGCGGGATTATCAATTGGACGAAATGCGCAAGCGCATCGCCCTGGTGGCCCAGGACACTTATTTGTTCAACGATACCTTGGGCGCCAACATTCATATTGCCCGGCCCGAGGCAAGCCAGGCCGAACTGGCCCAGGCGATCCAGCGCGCCGCCCTGGATGATTTTGTCGCCGGTCTGCCCGACGGCCTGGATACGCCGGTGGGCGAGCGGGGCATGCGTCTGTCGGGCGGGCAGCGGCAGCGGGTCGCCATCGCGCGGGCATTCTTGAAAGACGCGCCAGTGCTCATTCTGGACGAGGCGACTTCGCACCTGGATGCGGTGAACGAACAATTGGTGCGCGCCGCCCTGGATGATCTGATGGCAGCGCGGACCACCATCGTCATCGCGCACCGCCTGTCCACCGTGCGCGATGCCGATCACATCGTCGTGCTGGAAAAGGGTCGGCTGATCGAACAGGGCCGGCACTACGAATTGATCGCCCACGGCGGCCTGTATGCCCATCTGGTAGCACGCCAGACCACGGGCGAACGCTCGGACGCGGCGGAATAACGACAGTGGTTTGATAGCTGCGCCGGTCTCGTCTACCCTGAACGGACAGTCGTTCAAAAAAGAGAGCCCTCATGCCGAAATGGAACCTGCCCGGGGATGCCCGCCTTGCCCTCTCGATTGTCGTTAATGTCGAGGAGGGCGCGGAGATGAATATCACCGAGGGTGACCGGGGCCCGGAAATCGTTGATGAACTTGGCGTCGCCCTGCACAAGCCGGTGCGTAATTATTCCAATGAAAGCAATTATCTCTATGGCCTGAAGGCGGGCGCGCCACGGGTGATGAAGCTGTTGGATGATTTTGGTTTCCAGGCCACCTTCACCGCCGCCGCGCAAGCGCTTGAAAAGGCCCCGGACCTGACCAGGGCCATTGTCGATGGTGGACACGAGGTCTGCAGCCATGGCTGGCGCTGGGTGCATCAATATTACATGGACGAGGAGGCGGAGCGGGCCTTTATCCGCAAGGCCATTAGCTCCATCGAGGCCACGACGGGGAAACGGCCCACGGGTTGGTTGTCGCGCTATTTGTTGACCGACAACACCCGGCGGCTGTTGATGGAAGAAGGCTTCACCTATCACATGGATGATTTTTCCGGCGACAAACCGTTCTGGGATAACAGCCATGAGAGGCCGATCATGATCCTGCCCTATGCAGTAGATTCGAACGATATGAAGATGTGGACCGCACCCTCCCTGACGCCGGCGGATTGGCTGCAATATGCCGTCGATAGCTTTGATTGGCTGTACCGCGAGGGTGCCGACGATCCGCAGATGATGTCGTTCGGCCTGCATCTGCGCATCATCGGGCGGCCCGGACGGATCGGCTATCTGGAGAAATTTTTTCAGCACGTAGCCGCCAAACCGGATGTCTGGATCACCACCCGGCAACAGATCGCCGAGAACTGGGCAGCGCAAAATCCGGCGCCGCGATGACCGCCGTTCTGCCCAATAGTCTGACCGATGATCCCTGGGACGAGACCGCCCGCGCCGCCCAGGCCGCCGCCGATGCGGAGGACGCCGAGGCCGCTGTGCGCGAATTTGTTCATGCCGCCCTGCGCATTACCGGCGATGCCACGGCACACGAAAAACCCGGCGCCCTGAAACCGGGCGAGCGGCATTTCTCTGTCGGCGGCGCCTTCATGGTCAGCCCCGACGACAGATCGCATTTCCTGATCGCCGAATGGGGCTTTCCAGCCAAACAGCATCGTCTGTACTATCCCCTGGATACCGGCCATCCCGGTTGGGTGTGGAAGAACGAACAGGCCCTGATCCTGGAAAACACCGATGATCATGCTGATTTCAAACAGATCCTGAAATCAGCGCGCATGGGCTCCGCCATCTATGCGCCGATGATCTGGCAGGGCCGGTTTATCGGCCATCTGATCACCGCCGCCCAGGCCCGCAACACCTATTCCCCGCCCGACCTGGTGCGCCTGCAAGCCCTGGCCGGAATGGCTACGGCAGCCTACATAGCCCACGGCGGCCCGGTGTTTCTGGCACAAATCTGGGACAACCTGCGCGCTTAGGCCAAAGCGCAACTATGTTTAGAGCAATTTTCAATTAATCGGAGTCGCTCTCGCGACGTAAGTAATTGGTTCAATTGCTCGATTCTTAAGAGTCCGAGCGCATTTTCTTCGAATGCGCTCTAGACCATTTTCGAGATTGATTTATGCATATCCGTCATGTCGAATGAAGTTACGGCATTCTTCTTGCGAGGTTCCCTCAAGGATAGCGCCGATGCGGTTCCA